>Ga0206131_10000080_pt1 | contig 122850 bp, 90 predicted proteins | sample Helgoland_Spring_FD_148636 | JGI IMG/M metagenome (GOLD analysis project Ga0206131, IMG submission 148636) | Pelagic subsurface seawater microbial communities from Kabeltonne, Helgoland, North Sea - Helgoland_Spring_Bloom_20160517_1 | ecosystem: Environmental > Aquatic > Marine > Epipelagic ...
TACCACTACAATCTGTAACACTATAAGTCCTTGTTACTGTTACCACAGCTCCATCACATACTACACTTGTGATATCGTCACTTACAAATGCTACAGTTAGATCACCATCACAGTTATCTGCCTCGTCTGTTACTACTGTTATATCTGGAGCAGGTATATCACTGAAACATTGAACACTGATAGCCGTAGGATTACTTGCCGTTGGATTCGTTGTATCGTCTACATTGATCGCTTGCGTAACTGTTATAGAATTATCACTACAATCTGTAACACTATAAGTCCTTGTTACTGTTACCACAGCTCCATCACATGTTGCACTTGTGATATCATCACTTACCCATGCTACAGTTGGATCACCATCACAGTTATCTGCCTCGTCTGTCACTACTGTTACATCTGGATCAGGTATATCACTGAAACATTGAACATTGATATCCGCAGGATTACTTGCCGTTGGATCCGTATTATCTTCTAAATTTATTGTATGTACGAGCTCTACACTTTGATTACCACAAGCATCTGCTATAGTATAAGTTCGTGTAACTACTACTGGACATGTATCACTACTCTCATCATTACTTGTTACGGTTAATTCTCCGTTTCCTGAACATGCATCTAATATCAAAACACCAGAATTTACGTATGTTCTGAACATTAAGTCGGAGTTACCACCATAAGGACCTTCAAAACTACCTCCTGTATATGTATCTCCTGCAGTACTGCCGTGATATAGCATTCCACATGTCGAAGAAGTACAAGAAACTTTATCCAATTGTATAGAGTACATCTCTCCGGCTACCACATCTAATTCAGCAGTAAGGTCATATGTCATCCAATTATTTGAAGCATTATCGAAGGTCCATTGTCCAGAATAGAGTACTGCACCGGTATTACCATCACCAGCATGAATGGTCACGTCAAAGACACCCGAGTGATTTCCGTTCTTTCTAAATGAGAACGATGTTAATGGTCCTGTTAGACCAGCGGTAAAACTTTGGTACCAATCACTACCAGTATCACTCGGACCAACAGCACCTGAAGTGTATACTTCGTTCTTTTGATCTAAATTTACTCCTTCTCCATCCAACGCTTCCAATCCTGCTACTGTAGTCTCTGCTGCTGGAGCGTCATCCACGTCGCAGCCTTCTACTGTACTAGCTGTTATTGTTCCATTTACTACTGGTGCAGTAGTGTCTTCTATTGTAAAGGTAGCTGTAGTCGATGTCATGTTACCACAGCCATCTTCCACTGTAAAGGTTACAGTTTCGGATCCAGTAGCTCCACAACCGTCACTTAAGGCAGTACTATTGTTAGACCAAGTAAGTATTGATTCAGATACATATGTTCTGAATAATAAATCACCATATATACCGTATCCATCCCAGTAAAATTGACCTCCTGCATAGTTATCGTTACCTTGGAAAGTCCCAGAAAGCTCACCTGCCTGCAGTTGTATGCTGTATACTTGTCCAGCCACTATATCTGTTGGGGTAGTAAGGTCAAACGTACTCGATCCACTTCCATCATTGGTGATATACCATACTCCAGTATAGAGTGCTGCACCGCCAATACCTTCACCAGATCTAATGGTTACGTTGGTATAACCACTATAATTCCCTTTAATTGAGAAAGATGATAATACTCCTGTTTGACCAGCTGTAAAGCTTTGGTAAAATTCATCTCCATTTGCGTCATAGTTATAGCCCGGTACAGGTATATTTGTAGTCTGAGGATCGAAGTTATCTTGATCTAAAGCACTAGCTGAACACGCATCACTAGCCGAAGCTCCACCGTATGAACCCAGCCAAGCTGCAAAAGCTCCACCAGGATCCGAAGTACCATCGCATTCTACTGTGCTGTTTGATGCCTCTGTATCCATTGTTGGTGCTACTGTATCATCTATTGATATTGTATGATCTATTTCTGATTTGTTACCGCAAGCATCTTCTATAGTATACGTTCGTGTTATTACTAATGGACATGTACCTGTACTCGCATCGCTATTTGTTACGGTTAAGTCTCCGTCTGCTGTACATGCATCTGCTATTGATAATCCTAATCCTTCTAAACCAGCTACTGTAGTCTCTGCTGCTGGAGCATCGCTCGCACCACAACCTTCTATTGTAGTATCTGCTATTGTTCCTGTCACTACTGGTGCAGTAGTATCTTCTACTGTAATAGTATGTACGATATCTACACTTGTATTATTACAAGCATCTGTTACTGTATACGTTCTTGTAATTACTAATGGACACGTTCCTGCACTAGCATCACTACTTGCTACGGTTAAGGATCCATCTGCTGTACATGCATCTGCTATCAGTAAATCTCCAGTCAATCCTTCCAATCCAGCTACATCAGTCACTGCTGCTGGAGCATCGCCCTCATTACAGCCTTCTACTGTAGTAGCTGTAATTGTTCCTGTTACTGCTGGTGCAGTAGTATCATCTACATTTATTGTATGTACGATGTTTACACTTGTATTATTACAAGCATCTGTTACTGTATACGTTCTTGTAATTACTAATGGACACGTACCTGCACTAGCATCACTACTTGCTACGGTTAAGTCTCCGTCTGCTGTACATGCATCTGCTATTGATAATCCTAATCCTTCTAAACCAGCTACTGTAGTCTCTGCAGCTGGAGCAGCGCTCGCATCACAGCCTTCTACTGTAGTAGCTGTAATTGATCCTGTCACTGCTGGTGCAGTAGTATCATCTACTGTAATCGTTTGAGTATCGTTTGCAGTATTAGCACATGCATCTGTAATTGTATATGTTCTTGTAACTACCGCCGGACATGTGCCTGTCTGGCTATCTATATATGTTACTGTGTAATCACATGCTTCTGTAATTGATGCTCCTGTTAATGCTAAGAATGCTGTTACACCTGATGCATCAAGTGTCACTGATGTTTCACTATACGCAAATCCTGCATTACTTGCCGTTACTGTGGTAGCATCTGCAGCACACGCTTCTATTGCAATATCATCTGGTGCTACTAGAGCTGGTGCAGTAGTATCATCTATACTTATTGTATGAACTATACCTGCGGTTGCGTTATCACAAGCATCTGTTACTACATACGTTCGTGTAATTACTAATGGACATGTGCCTGTACTCGCATCACTACTTGATACGGTTAAGGATCCGTCTGCTGTACATACATCTGCTATCAGTAAATCTCCAGTCAATCCTTCTAAATCAGCTACTGTAGTCACTGCTGCTGGAGCATCGCTCACATCACAGCCTTCTACTGTACTGTCTGTTATTGTTCCTGTTACTGCTGGTGCGGAAGTATCCGCATCATAAGTAAATGTCACTTGACAAGTCACAGAATTTGATTCAGTATCTGTAATTGTATATGTCCTTGTAATCGTTCCACCGGCGCAAGATGTTTGTGATCCTGAATCACTGTAGGACACATCCAAATCTGATGTATCATCACAATTATCTGAAAGGCTCGCTCCTGTTAATGCTGCAAAATCAGAACCATTACTAGTACCAGAGATATTGTACTCAGTTGGTATAGATTCTCCACACAATAAGCCTGTTACATCTGTAGGACAAGTTACTTCTGGTGCTTCAGCATCATCAGCAGTCGTTATAGTCCACGTACATGTATTGAAAATATTTCCTGAATTATCAGTAACTACTAAAGTTGCTGTAGTCACACCTGGTGAAAAATTAGCAGTAGTTACACCTCCTCCATTTGAACTAATATTAATATCGGCTGGAAGTGGTAACGCAGAACCAGAAAACGCAACAACTGTACTAGCTATACTACAATTATCGTCTAAAGATGGATTTGTCCAAGATGCCGCAGCGGTACATAAGCCTGCATCAAGTGACGAATTTGTAATGTTTGATGGACAAGATCCTCCAACTATATATGGAGCATCATTATCCTCTATTGTTACATTCCAAGTGTGCACTGTTTCATTCTCACAAACATCTTCTGCAGTAAGTGTTAAAACATTAATTCCTACTGGTAAAGTCACTACAGCAGTTGATGCACCTACAGTCTGTATTACCAAAACATTATTATCTGCATCTGTTGCTGTTAAAGTCACATCCACAGTTCCTCCACAGGCGTCAGTTGAAGCTGGAAGGTCTACAAAGTAATCGAAATTACACTCCCCAGCAGCTACAGCCTGTGTAAAAGCAGCTGGTAAATTAGGCTCATCATCCCATGTTGGGCCTGTAGTATCATCTACATTTATTATATGTACAATGTTTGCACTTACATTACCTCCAGCATCTGTCACTGTATACGTTCGTGTAATTACTACTGGACACGTGCCTGTACTCGCATCACTGCTTGCTACGGTTAAGTCTCCGTCTGCTATACATGCATCTGTTATAGCTAAATCTCCAGATAATCCTTCCAATCCAGCTACTGTAGTCTCTGCTGCTGCTGCTGCACCCGCAACACAGCCTTCTACTGTACTATCTGTAATTGATCCCGTTACTGCTGGTGCAGTAGTATCATCTACTGTGATCGTTTGAGTATCACTTGTAGTATTAGCACAAGCATCTGTAATTGTATATGTTCTTGTAACTACGAATGGATATGAGCCTGTCTGGCCATCTATATATGTTACTGTGTAATCACATGCTTCTGTAATTGATGCTCCTGTTAATGCTAAGAATGCTGTCACACCTGCTGCATCGAGTGTCACTGATACATCACTATACACAAATCCTGCATTACTTGCCGTTACTGTGTTAGGTTCTGCAACACACGCTTCTATATCAATATCATCTGGTGCTACTATAACTGGTGCAGTAGTATCATCTACTGTTATTGTATGTACGATGTCTACACTTGCATTACCACCAGCATCTGTTACTGTATACGTTCGTGTTATTATTTCTGGACACGTGTTACCATCACTCGAATCACTACTTGATACAACTAAGTCTCCATCTGATGTACATGCATCTGTTATAGCTAAATCTCCAACCAAATCATCCAATCCAGCTACTGTAGTCTCTGCTGCTGGAGCAGCGCAACCCTCTACTGAAGAATCTGTAATTGAGCCTGTTACTGCTGGTGCAGTAGTATCATCTACTGTGATTATTTGAGTGTCACTTGCAGTATTACCACAATCATCTGTAATTGTATATGTTCTTGTTACTACGAATGGAAGTGTGCCTGTCTGGCTATCTACATATGCTACTGTGTAATCACATGCTTCTGTAATTGATGCTCCTGCCAATAATTCGAATGCTGTTACATCTGCTGCATCAAGTGTCACTGATGTTTCACTATACGCAAATCCTGTATTACCTGACGTTACTGTAGTAGCATCTGCAGCACATCCTTCTAGTGTTGCAGTATCATTTGGTGCTACTATAACTGGTGCAGTATCATCATCTACATTTATTATATGTACAATGTTTGCACTTACATTACCTCCAGCATCTGTTACTGCGTATGTTCTTGTAATTACTATTGGACATGTGCCTGTAGTATTGGTACCGAGTGATAAGGTTAACGATGCGTCTGCTGTACAATCATCTGCTATCAGTAAATCTCCAGTCAATCCTTCCAATCCAGCTACATCAGTCACTGCTGCTGGAGCAGCGGTCGCATCACAGCCTTCTACTGTAGTAGTTGTAATTGATCCCGTTACTGCTGGTGCAGTAGTATCATCTACTGTGATCGTTTGAGTATCACTTGCAGTATTAGCACAAGCATCTGTGATTGTCCATGTTCTTGTAACTACGAATGGAAGTGTGCCGCTATCATCAGTATCTATATATGTTACTGTATAATCACATGCTTCTGTAATTGATGCTCCTGTTAATGCTAAGAATGCTGTTACTCCTGCTGCGTCGAGTGTCACTAATGCTGCACTATACGCAAATCCTGAATTACCTGACGTTACTTCACTATCTGCGGCAACACAAGATTCTATATCAATATCAGCTGGTGCAACTATAACTGGTGCAGTAGTATCATCTACATTTATTATTTGTACGATGTCTACACTTTCATTATCACAAGCATCTTTTACTGTGTATGTTCTTGTAATTACTATTGGACATGTGTTTGCCGTCGCATCACTACTTGCTACGGTTAAGGATCCGTCTGCTGTACAATCATCTGCTATAGATACTCCTAATGCTTCCAATGCAGCTACTGTAGCCACTGCTGCTGGAGCAGCGCTCGCAGCACAGCCTTCTACTGTAGTAGTTGTAATTGATCCCGTTACTGCTGGTGCGGTAGTATCCGCATCATAAGTAAATGTCACTTGACAAGTCACAGAATTTGATTCAGTATCATTAATTGTATACGTCCTTGTAATCGTTCCACCGGCGCATAATGTTTGAGTTCCTGAATCAGTGTAAGTCACGACTAAATCGGATAAAGCATCACAATTATCTGAAAGACTCGCTCCTGTTAAAGCTGCAAAATCAGTACCATTGCTTACATTAAATGCCGCTGGTATAGCTTCTTCACAAGATAAACCTGTTACGTCTGTAGGACAAGTTACAACTGGTGCCTCAGTATCAGCAGGAGTCGTAATAGTCCATGTACATGAATTAAAAACATTACCAGCTTCATCCGTAACTACTAAAGTTGCAGTAGTTACACCTGGATAGAAATCAGCAGAAGTTACTCCACCTCCATTTGAGCTGATAGGAATATTTGTTGGAAGTGCTACCGGACTACCAGAAAAAACAACAACTGCACTAGCTATACTACAGTTATCATCTAAGGCTGGATTTGTCCATGATGCCTCAGATGTACATACGCCTGCACCTATAGCAGTATTTGTAATGTCCGATGGACAAGATCCACCAACTATATATGGATCATCATCATCCTCTACAACTACAGTATAAGAACAAGTATACGTACCATTATCATTGGTTACGCTGTATACTAAATTGTTAGTTAGACCAGTAACTAAGTTAATTGATTGTCCTGGCAGTGCACCACTTCCATTTACAGTAACAGTGATAGTTCCTTCTGAACACCTACCTGGTTCTGCAGTTGTTATTACAGGAATGGTATACTGCGCACTACAGACATTATCAGGAGCCGTGTTAATGGTAACATCAGAAGGACATGTTAGTGTAGGTTCGAAATCTGTTCCAGTTACACTGTATGAATCCAATGTTATTTGTTCAGCTTCATCACCATTTGTATCAACATTATCTCCATTAAGCAGAGCAGTGTAAGTGTCGCCTTCAGTTACCGAAAATGTATGAGTCACAAACACAGAGACACCTACTGGTAAATTACCTAAAACTCCTGCCGAAGTAACATCAGACCCATTTAGATTCCATGTTACAGAAGATCCTGCTTCGATAGCAACCGAACCAGTATTAGTGATTGTTGCAGTCAAAGTAACCATGTCATAACAATCAAGATCCTGATCACTCAATGTTGTCCCTTCAGAAAAAGTCCCTGGTCCCAAAACGGTAGCCGGTGATTCATTGATTGGCAGCTGACCATAAACTAGTGTGGACAGCAGCATCAACATTGATAGTGTAACTGTTAATCTTAATTTCATAGTAGTTAATATAGTTGTTCTCATCAGAAATATTATTTGCTTGTGAATTTTAAAAAATTCAAATAGTTGAAATTTAAAGCGGAATTGAATTCAAGAAATCAATAAATCCCAAATCAGAATGACCTTTATTGAGTTTATTTCTATGTAACCTGCTGATACAGCACACGTTACGCATTCCTTTAAAAGATTTATTTTTTTTCATCAAATGAATTCAAATGATTCAATGTTTACCAGGTGCACGACTAAATAGTTAAATCAAAGACAAACTGAGCAACAAAATCACCCACAAATATAAGAAAAATGTAAATCTACTCTCAATTAAAACGAAAAAAAAAGAATAGTTAAAGTATATAGTAATAAGATGAATACAAATATAATAATAATTAAATGTGTATTTATTTGTAAGACAGTATTTTATAAGGATAAAATTTATATCATATTTATTTAAAAAAATGTGTTTTTGGGGATGATAACTATGTGAATAGTTATCATTTACTATTTATTTAAAAGGTAAACATAATTACCTTTTTATGTAGTTTTAACACAATATAAAACAACATCCGAAGTCATGTATTTGAGTGGAGTAAAGTGGATCGAAATCACGTCGCAAAACAATAAATTAAAGACATAATAAGAGGCTATTTTTGAATAATTTTTAGCTATAAAATGTGCCTATAAAAGGGTCTATTTTCGATCAAAAAGTAGTTGAATTACCACTAAAATAAAGTGAAAATCAGGATCTAAAAGTGTCTATATTAACTAGAATTGAGAATGCTAAGAATGTTAGCTCGCAATTCTTTACTATTTGATATTAATATTACTATATCCTAGCTACGTGCCACTTATTACTGCGTAGATAGATATATACTACGACACCAATACCTGTCCAATAGAATATCTCTGTGGCCCAAGCCCAATCCAAACCCAGATTAGCAACTTTTATTGCATAATTAGCATAGATAACATAGCCTACCGTGAATACTGCTTGTATCCACAGAGCGGTACGTGTATGACCTGTACCTATCAAGCCATTCATAAATATAGCACCAACTGAGAATATCAACATAATCACTAATAATACAAGCATATAAGGCTTAGTCTCATAGATCAGCAACATATCATCACCACCAAATAGTGGGTACAAGAAAAACTCAGGCATAGCTAATACGGGAATAGATACAACTGCCGTAACCAGTAGACTTAGCACAGCAGTCTTCATAATAATAGGCATCACCCCTTGTCGTTTTCGCTGACCTATGTAATTGCTCACTAGCGTATTGATACCTGCGGAGAATCCCCAGCATGGTATAGATAGTATGAGATAGATATTGCGAATGAGATTGGAAATCTCCAATTGTCGTTGCCCTAGATTCTCTATCAGCGTAAAGAATATAAACCAAGAGCCTAGGCCCAATATAGATTGCAAGACTAGGGGCAACGATACACTCTGTACCTGCCACATCTCTTTACGGTGAAAATTGTCTTTTTTGAATGTACTATACTTACGAGTGTAAATATCGTATCTCATGTATAATGCAAATGCCAAGAATGCCACTACCTCTGAGAGTGTACTCGCCCAACCTGCACCTGCAATACCCATAGGCTCTATACCAAAAGCTCCATATATAAAAATATAGTTGAGTATGACATTTACGACGGTAAGGATAATAGTATCGTAAATGATAAACTTAGTCCTAGCGACTCCAGTATACAAGGCAATCAATGAGACGCCTAGATAGCTAAAAAACACACCATAACTCCTAGGTATGATATACTCCATGCACTTACCAAGGATTATAGGATCCTCTATAAACTGGGTAAAAATCCAATGAGAGCCAAACTGTAATATGACGAACATAATAGAGGCTAATACTAGCTCTAGGCTTATGAGGGCATTGAAAAAAGAACCAACACCCTTGTAGTCTTTTTCACCATGACGCCTTGCTATAAGTACCTGTCCACCTCTACTAAAACCGTAACCTATAGATGCTATAATCAGATAAAATACGCCTACGATACCTACAGCAGCGAAGTCTGTTTTACTTTGATGATATAGGAAGACGTTGTCACAGAGCACGATGATGTTCTGTGCTGCACTCCCCAACATAATAGGGACCGAGATACTCAATATTTGCCTATAGGATGTACCTAATTGCATTCGTTTGGTTTTGCGAGTCCAAAATACGTAAAGTAGTTTTAGCTTCTATAATTTAGTGGAGGGTAATTAGTAAAAGTGAATTGTACAATTAAGAGATCATATATGCGACCACTGAAAGATATGTCTACATCATGCTAATATATTTTGTTTTTTGATCTAATTATTGATACTTGTTTATTGATTGACTTCTATATATCTTGCAATCTTTAGATACAAGTGAATGGCTTGTACCTAATAATCAAACATTTCCCAACTCAAGTATACCAAACTAAATAATATGAAGATTTCAATGAAACAATTGATGGTGATTTTCTTGGCTATTGGGTTACATGCATGTCAAACAGAAAACAAAGAGCATATGTCCAATACATCAAAAATGTATCAGAAGAAAGATATAATTGCACCTGTAGCGAAGAAGGAATCTCATATCATAAGCACTCATGGAGATGATAGAGAAGATAACTACTATTGGATGCGTCTTACAGATGAGCAAAAGACTGCCGAGAAACTAGATACTCATACTCAAGAAGTAGTTGATTATCTCAATGCTGAGAATGATTACACTAATGAGATGACTGCTCATCTCAAGACATTTCAAGATACCTTGTTTAACGAGATGGTCGGACGTATCAAGCAAACAGATATGTCTGTCCCCTATCGTGATAACGGATATCACTATATCACTCGATATGAAGAAGACAAAGAATATCCTATATATGCTCGTAAGAAAGGAAGTATGGAAGCCAATGAAGAGATCATGCTCAATGTCAACGAACTGGCTTCTGAATATGAATACTATGCAGTAAGTGGACTCTCAGTATCTCCTAACAATAAAATACTCGCTTTTGGTGAAGATCCTGTAAGTAGAAGACAGTATACTCTAAGATTTAAGAACTTGGAGACTGGTGAGATGTATGATGACGAGATCGAAAACACTACTGGTGGGGCAACTTGGGCTAATGATAATAAGACGATATTCTACACACGCAAGGATGACGCACTGAGATCATATAAGATATTTAAGCATATAGTAGGTACATCTGCAATCGATGATGTAGAAGTATTCCACGAAGAAGATGATACGTTTAATGCGCTTGTGTATAAGACTAAATCAAAAAAATATATTGTAATAGGATCATGGGCTACACTCAGTCAGGAATTTCAATTACTAGACGCTGATCAACCGGATGGAGATCTTAGAATGTTTCAACCGAGAGAAAGAAACCTCGAATACTCGATCGGACACTATGACGACAAATGGTATATACGAACTAATAAGGATGGCGCTAAAAACTTCAAGGTGATGACTACTTCTGAGGATGCTACTAATCAAGAAAATTGGACTGATTATATCCCACATAGAGAAGATGTATTTTTAGAAGGAACAGAATTTTTTAAAAACTACTTAGTCTTATCGGAAAGAATAGAGGGTATCGCTAAAGTCAGAGTGCTCGGGTGGGATGGAAGCAATGATCATTATATCAATTTTGGTGAGGATGCCTATCTCGCTTATACAAGTACTAATCCTGAGTTTGAGACTGATCAGCTCAGAGTAGGATTTACATCTCTTACTACTCCCAACACGACTTTTGATTATGACATGAAATCTCAATCACTTATTAAACTCAAACAACAAGAAGTAGTAGGAGATTTCAATCCTGAAGATTACGCATCTGAGCGACTAATGATCACTGCGAGAGATGGAGCAAGAGTACCTATCTCTATCGTATACAAAAAAGGATATCAAAAAGATGGCAAACAACCATTGCTTCTCTATGGGTATGGTTCTTATGGTAATAGTATGGACCCATACTTTAGCTCTGTAAGATTGAGCTTAATGGATAGAGGATTTGCATTCGCAATAGCACATATCAGAGGAGGACAAGAGATGGGTCGACAATGGTATGAAGATGGAAAATTTCTCAAGAAGAAAAATACATTTAATGATTTTATCGACTGTGGCAAATACTTGATAGATAATAAATATACAAGTGAAGATGGCCTTATGGCTATGGGTGGATCAGCTGGTGGCTTACTTATGGGGGCGATCATCAATATGGAACCAGACATGTGGAAAGGTGTCGTATCTGCTGTACCATTTGTAGATGTTGTAACTACTATGCTCGATGAAAGCATACCTCTGACCACGGGAGAATTTGACGAATGGGGAAACCCTAAAGACAGAGTGTACTATGACTATATCAAGTCATACTCACCACTTGATAATATCGAGGAAAAAGACTATCCCGCTATGCTGGTCACTACTGGATATCATGATAGTCAAGTACAATACTGGGAACCAGCAAAGTGGATCGCTAAACTCAGAGATATGAAAACAGATAACAACCCACTTCTATTACATACAAATATGGGCGCAGGTCATGGTGGCGCTTCTGGAAGATTTCAGAGGTACAAAGAGACAGCATTGGAGTATGCTTTCTTTCTAGATTTGGCAGGTAAGGCAGATGTAAAAGTTAAGGGATAAAGGGTAGGTTGTATGAGTATTTAGGAGTAATGTCTTTCTATAAAAGAGACACTAGGTCTCAGAAATAATATATCCATTTCTCAGCGGTCGACTTAAACTGTAGGCCGAGTCAAAAATGAACAAAAGGAGTTTAAATTCATTAGGTTTATTATCTTACATATTAATTAGATACCCCTTTTTATTCTCTATGAAATTGATAACGCTCATATTAGCAATAATGATAATTGTGCCACCTGTGATGAATACAGCTGGTTATCTATTTGGTGATGATATGATCATCCTCGATGCAAGCTATGGAGAAGAAGAGCAAGAGGAAAGAGAATCCAAAGACGCAGAAGAAAAGGATATAGAGTTTGATCTCGATGAGAAAGGCAATAGCAACAATTTCTTTCTACAGATAACTATCTTGAATGCATATACAGAGAGAATTCTACAATCACAAAATCATACCAAGAATATTTCTCCTCCCCCAAAAGTGTAGTTTTTCCATACCGATTTACAATTATAATATTCTACAGATCTATTATTCACAGATCTAAACTTTTACGGTACATCTAATTTAGCTGTACAAAATTTTTATAAATCAACATGAAAAACTACTTCACATTAAAGCATATAAAGGGTGATCTCTTTGGTGGGATTACTGCAGGTATAGTGGCCTTACCACTGGCATTGGCCTTTGGGGTAAGTTCTGGACTAGGTCCAGCTGCCGGTCTTTACGGAGCGATATTCGTTAGTTTCTTTGCGGCCTTATTTGGTGGCACTAATACACAAATTTCTGGGCCTACCGCCCCTATGACAGCAGTAAGTATGGTAGTCATTGCAGGGATAGTAGCACTCAATGATGGAGACGTCATACAGGCATTACCCTCTATACTTACCGTTTTTTTATTAGCGGGTATAATGCAAATAGGATTGGGATTTCTAGGATTAGGTAAGTATATCAAGTACATACCCTATCCTGTGGTAAGCGGATTTATGACAGCAATTGGGGTAATCATCCTCATCACTCAGATCATGCCATCTATAGGTTATTACCCTAAGGAAGATTTAGATTATGTCAATCAATTTAAACCCCAAGCAGAAGAAATAATCCTAGACAATATACTTAAAGAAGAAGCAGGAGAAGGCTTGCTGGTACTTGAAAATTTTGAAGAGACCATAAAACGAGCAAAGACCATTACCCAAGCACAAATACAACAAGAGGCGGCTACTTTAGCAGGTAGTGATTCATCAGGAGTTTTAGGAGCTTTAAGAGTGTTACCTCGAGGATTAAAGAACATTAATTGGTTAGAACTTATACTGTCACTATGTACTATTATAATCATCTTCGGATTTAAGAGAATCACGACGGTGATACCTAGTACGTTAGTTGCCCTCTTAGCGGTCTCTAGCGTCGCTTATTTTGCCGGGCTGAACTATGAACCTATTTCTCAAATTCCTAGTGGATTTCCAAAACCCAATTGGAATATTTTTACAAATTTTGAATTGGGTTCGATTGCTCCGTACATATTTACCGCTCTTACATTAGCCCTGTTAGGAGCTATAGATTCTTTACTTACATCTGTAGTAGCTGATAATATGACTAAGACACAGCATGACCCTAACAAAGAGTTAGTGGGTCAGGGTATCGGTAATGCTGTTGGGGCATTTTTTGGAGGACTTCCTGGAGCAGGAGCTACGATACGTACTGTTGTGAATATAAATTCTGGTGGAAAAACAAGGATATCAGGAATGATCGCTGGAGTGCTTTTACTGATCATAATGGTTTCTCTGGGACCCGTAGCATCGAAAATTCCTGCGGCCGTACTAGCAGGAATTTTGATTACTGTAGGTATAAGCGTAATGGATTATAAAGGACTCAAGGCTATACCCAATATACCAAAACCAGAGGTAGCTATAATGCTAATCGTACTGGTACTTTCCAGTGTATGGAATTTAGTGTATGCTGTAGGAATAGGACTAGTGATAGCTTCGCTAATGTTCATGAAAAAAATAGGTGATCTTACTTCTGAAAAATCAGATATAAAATCACTGAATGAAGAACCATGGGGAGACGAATTTGCATTTCCAGAAAATCTGAAAGAAGAGGTATTCATTAAACACATACATGGACCATTATTCTTTGGAACTACCAGTGACTTTGTAGCCCTATCAAACCAATTACCAGATACAGCACAGGCTATAATAATACGTATGGACAAGACATCTTATATCGATCAATCTGGACTATATGCTTTAGAAGATGTTATCGTACCACTAATGAATCAAGGCAAAAAAATATTACTTGTTGGACTACAGAAGCAACCGAAGTATATGATGGAAAGAGTCAATATGATTCCTACATTATTGCCAAAAGATTGTTTGTTCAACAACATTGATGAATGCCTGGCTTATATCAAAGAGAATGTTGAGGATATTTATTCTGAAAGTTAATACTTTGAAAAAGTAACATTATAAAGGGTCAAGTATATAAATATGCTTGACCCTTTTTTGAGTTAGAGTTGTTTGTTATAGTTATTATAAACCTTCAGCATCTTCTAGATTATTTATGTCTGCTTCTCAATGTCTGCAGTAATCACCTAACTTAACTCCAATTTAATTAAACCCCCATTCTGAATGAAGTAAAAACAGAAACGAAGTAAGGATCTAATCCTTTCAACAACTTATAATGTATTAAGTACATCCATTATCTTCTCACTTTCATATTTCCATGTAAGCTCTTCTTTCGCTTTCTTACATGCATTGCGATACTGATTATACTTATAAGTATCAGCCATAAGATTTTGAATAGTACTGACGATGCAATCTGAGTTTAAGTCAGTTAACAATTCTCCAACACCATACTGCTCTATGACTATGCGATACTCTGGAAAGTCCATATGTAATGCTGGTAATTCCGCTTGGACATAATCAAAAGTCCTGTTGGCCAAAGAGTAATAATAGTTACCTGCAGAGCCATCAAGTAAATTGATGCCGAGCCAAGCATTACTAGCCCAGGAATGCATATCAGAAGGATGCATCCAGCCGTGAAAGTGTATTCTATCTTTAGCTTTAGATTTTTCTGCTAGGTGTCTTAATGTTAGTGACCTATCACCTTCTCCTGCTATCCTTAGATCGAAATCAAGTAGAAAAGTCATGGCTGTAATCATTTCTTCTAAGCCTCTTCCTTGATTAAGTACCCCTTGGTACCAGATATAAGGTCTTTGAAATTCTAATTTCGCAGTACTTAACTCTTTATCAATAGGTAAGTTTCTGATTGGTATAAATGCACAACGATAGGTGTCACCTAGGATCATCGCTAATGAATAATTTACTGTTATTCTATAGTCAAAGCCCTTCATAGTCATCTTCCCTATATTCTGCCAAATCCAACGCTTAAAAGGTGACTTCAATAACTCAGGTACTTCTGTAAAAAGCTCATGGGCATCATGGATAGTCTTAGATCCTCTTAGCACCGAGGCTAGCATCACTGGCAAAGCAGTATCTAAGTCAACACTATACATAATGGCGGGCTTTGACCTAAATAATAGGTAAAAAAAAAGACGAATCTGATATTCTAAATAAAACAACACACCGCTTTGAAAAAACATAGATAATCGATGCTGGGCAAAGGAATGATCATAAAGTGAATCACTATTAGATTTTCTGCGACCAATAAGTGTTACTTGATATCCTGCACGATGAATTATATTGCATATACGATGCATCCTTTGATCTTGGTTGAGATCATTCGTTACCGCTACATATGCATGAGATGTCGACAAATAATAGGAATTGGTTACAATAATACTATTCGCCTCTGAGTCTGCTATCCTCTCTTTGAGCGAACTTTACAATCTTACGCATACTACGCATGATAGTAAGCAAGATGACATATCCAAATGTAAATACAAAGAAAATCCACTTAAAAGATGCCGCCTCACCAATAGTCAATCCTGACATTAGGTATGCAAGCCCCGCACCAAGAGTAGACAACCCAACATATGAAATGATAGACTCAGTCCAATACTTGGTCTGATTGTCCTCAGCAAAACTCAATAAACAGTTACCTAAAGCGTAAAATAGCAAAAACGAAAAAGTAACTACATATGGAAAATAGATCTTTGGGGAAAACCAGCCTGCCATAATGGCTAACTGGGCGATACCACATACTAATGCTATAATAGCTAGTACTGTCAAAGCTTGATAAATAGGTCTTACCCTATATTCAAATATCGATTTATTAGGATCTAATTTCATAGTTAAGTTTTTGTACTAAATATTTACAAACAGAGTAATGCCTAAAATGTTATTTGAACTTCAATAAATCACAGTTTAAGGATTTAATGCTTTATAAAATTATAATTAGAAACAACTATTACCCTGTTTTATTGGTATTTATAAGAGAATTAATACATTTGTAACCCTCTGTATCTGATGTAGGGGATAAACTTAATCACTATTAAACGCATACAATGAAAAAACTATTAACCTTATTACTTGCATCAGCATGCTATGTAACTATGTCGGCTCAAGCGCCTAATGATTGGTATCACCAAGATCCTGCAGATGGATTTAATGGTGTATCAATAGACAAGACTTATAACACACTACTCAAAGGACGTGCTTCACAGACTGTTGTAGTGGCAATCATTGATTCTGGTATGGATATCGAGCACGAAGATCTTGCAGACAATATGTGGGTAAATCCCGGTGAAATACCAGGAAACGGTATAGATGATGACAATAATGGTTATATAGATGATATCCATGGATGGAATTTTATCGGAGGTAGAGATGGTAGCCATGTAGGAGGAGACAATCTAGAAGTAACTAGACAATATGCACTTTATAGGGGTAAATACGATAAAGTATCTGACCCCGCTGCACTCAACAAAGAAGATAAGGTGAATTACGACAAGTTCTTAATCTGTCAAGCAGAAGTTGAGGATGCTAGAACGAAAGCAACTAGCAGAATAGCTAGAATGGATAGTACAGAAATGGAGTTGGGTATGTCAATAGACATGGCTGCAAATTTGATCGGATCAGATACTATAACTTCAGAAGCAATAAGTGCAATGGAAGCTGGCGAAGATCAAAAACTTGTTATGGCAAAAAGAGTATTACCTCAGTTTTTAGCTGAACCAATGACAACTAGTGAAATAAAGGCCGTTCTGAAAGAAGCTATTAATGGCCAAAAAGCTTATTACCAATCTCAATTAGATTACCACTATAATCCGGAATTAAATACAAGAGATATCGTAGGTGATGACTATTCAAACAGTAGAGAAACTGACTATGGGAATAACGATGTTGAAGGTCCAGATCCACTACACGGAACACACGTGGGAGGTATAGTTGGTGCAGTAAGAGACAATGGTATTGGTGTACAAGGTGTAGCTAATAATGTGAAGCTAATGTCAGTACGTACTGTACCTGATGGAGATGAAAGAGATAAAGATGTAGCTGCAGCAATAAGATATGCTGTAGACAACGGTGCAAGCATTATCAACATGAGCTTTGGAAAAGGCTTTAGTCACGATAAAGATGTGGTAGATGAGGCTGTAAAATATGCGAAGAAGAAAGATGTATTGCTTGTACATGCCGCTGGTAACTCAGCACAAGATAATGATACTACAGGCAACTTCCCGAATGACAAATACGACAAGAGAGACGGTTGGTGGATATTCAAAAAGGATAAAAAAGCTAAAAACTGGATTGAGGTAGGAGCACTTAACTTTGAAAGAGGTGAAGATCTTTCTGCTACATTCTCTAACTATGGAGCTACGAATGTAGATGTATTTGCTCCTGGAGTGCAGATCTACAACACTTTACCGAATAATGAATATAGAAAATTACAAGGTACGTCTATGGCAGCCCCTGTAGTAGCTGGAGTAGCTGCAGTACTAAGATCTTACTTTCCTGCATTAACTGCTGGGCAAGTAAAAAAGATCATCTTGGGCTCTTCTATTAAGCAAACTGACACAGTGAAAAAACCTGGTACAGATGAAATGGTACCATTTTCTGAGCTTTCAGTATCTGGTGGCACTCTAAACATGTACAATGCAGTAGAGATGGCTCTAAAAACTAAAGGAAAGAAGAAAGTAAAAAGAAAGAAGAAGGCATAATTTCGCCACTTTCTTAGATAAATATAATGGCTGTTTCCCTTAAGGAAGCAGCCATTTTTTATCTATCTAGAATGCAAATATCAACGTATCTCGGAATTCAATCAGAAAACTATCGACCTTATATTAAAGGATAAAATTTATATTTAAGTTACGTTGTCACTAAAACTTATTTAATATTAAGTTCCAATTAGAAAAAAACTCCGTGTCTATTTATTTCCTTTGGAATCAATATCTAAAATGTAAGAAAACAATCTTCTAGTCTTGACTAAAAGTTATACCTAATCGACATGCGGCCAAAAGCGTTTATTGGTAATCCTGGATAGAAATATCTTGGAGTATTTCCACCAAAACTACCTGCGTTTACTAATATCATAGAGGCATAATCAGTATCTAACAAATTATTGACTCCTGCACTCATTCCAATATCAAACATCCCTATAGCGATAGTCTTAGATATATACATATCTAGTAGTGAATAAGCATCAGAATAATTAGAATTGTCATCACGCATTGGCATACTGTCAATAAATTTATACTTAATAATTAGGCTTAATCTTTTGTACCCCCCACTCCATCCTAAGGCAACTTGATTTGGAATAGCCCCAGTAAGTTCATTACTAGAGTAATCATCTTCTCCATCTACAAAATCAGTGAAAGTAAATTTCTGGTATGTATACGCTAGATTAAAATCTGAACGCCAATCACCACTATTAAACATCTTATACGCTAGGTCTAATTCTGCTCCGATATGGCGACTCCCACCTGCATTGACACCTATAAATTGGTCAGCTGCGGTACGTCTTGCTACAAGGAGGTTCTTGACTAACATTTGGTATGCTGTCAACCCATAACTCCATTTTTCATTATTCGTCATTCCACGAAATCCAATCTCTGTATTGAGTCCGATTTCTGGCTTTATATCATTATTGATTAATCCATCTGGTGTCAATGTCTCTTCTAATGTCGGTATACTATATCCATGACTAATTAGTCCATAAAGATAATCACTTTCATTTAGAGTATACTTAAGATTTAGCCTTGGTGAATAGATCCAACTGTAGTTATATTCGCCAGAAATATCAGTCATATCTGATGCAAATTGATCGTCTAATGTGTAGCTAGTAAGATTTGCATTGAGTCCAATTTCTAGTTCTAGATCATCCAAAAAATTCATATTGTACTGAGCAAAAAATTGTGTGCTTGATCTCAGCTCCTGGTTTTGCTGAAACTGCTCACCTTGAATACCGTCTTCGGTTCGGTATAAGTCATAATTGTATTCTTCTTTTGATATTTCAAATCCAAATTGGACTTTCGACTTTTTTCTATTTTCAAAATCATAAGAAAATGAAGATCTCAAGCCAAAATTAGCCGAATCATCATCGAGAATATTAAATGGTCGAGATTCGAAGCCTTGATAGATATTAGCAAATATTGTAGCCTTCAAATATGTCTTGTCGATGGCTGAGGTACTATATGTAGCTCCTGCTACTGTCTTAGTGTAATCTTCATAACCATTCACTCTGCCCCAAGTAAATGCTGCTTTCTCTGGTTCGTTATCAAAGTCTTCACGATTGAGAGATGAAGGTATCTGCGCATTGATATTGATATGGTGTAATAATAGCGAAAGTTGGTGATTCCCATTATTGACACCAGCAAGCACAGAGTAATTTCTATTGTCGTAAGAATTATTTGCTCTGTAACCATCTGTATGTTGATAGCCTTGCAGCAGTTTCAATCTGTATGTATCGTTGCTTATACTAGCAACTTGATTTTTTTTGAGAAATCCAAAGCGTCCAGTAGTGATTTGCGTCTTTAGATAATTATCATCTGGTTGGTTACAAGTACGTAACAACATCAATCCGCCTAATCCAGATCCGTAGGCAGTAGCACCTGGTCCTTTATACAGATCGACACTGTGCAATATCTCTCTATCAAAATCTTCAGCCGCCGTCTCTCCTACTCCATTAGTCAAAGGAATATCATCGATATAAGATCTGAGTTTGGTCGTAGAAAACAACGACCTATTACCGATACCACGAACTGTGATCCGATTGGTATTGAGTGTGCCAGCGTGCATGTATACACCTGGCACTTCATTGATCGCTGAAGATATATTTTGTACTGGATTTTGATTGAGCGTTTTAGCATCAATACTGTACTGAGTACGACCTACACCTGCTGATGCCGTGATGTTAATACTATCGATATCTAATCTATAAGATGTCGTATCCTGCTGTGCTATCACTGATAATGAGGTAAATAAATAGAAGGCTATTTTTAGGATGCTTTTCAAGTTGTTTTATTTTATCTATTCCCAATCTTTTTTCATGAATAAAAATAGATCTAGAAAGGCCGTTTATCTCTGAATAAATATGGCATGAATGGAAATCCATACATGGCATAACGATATGCATTTTTATACTTTTTAATCCTTCACAAATACTTTAGTGATTAATCCATTATCATTTATAATGGATATATAGTATTGCCCTGTCGGAAGGTCAGAAATATTTAAAATTTCTGTAGTCTGAGATACTACCTTTTGCATTACTAATGCGCCTGTGGCAAAAGAGATGAAATCTAATTTCTTTCCTATGAAATTTTCTGACACTTCTATATTAATAATTTCTACTACAGGATTGGGATATACTTTTAGGTATTGATTCTTATGAAATACATTTTTTACATCTACCACAAAATCATCATTATAATATTCAACAATTCGATTAGGTCCACTTGTTGAAAAATATTCCGGTCCATTGGTCGCAAAATAAATAGCTCCTGTATTTGGATTGACACAAATATCTCTGACTCTACCAAATGTCTCAAAATACTTTGTTTCGTTACTCAACTCAAGACCGTCTTCGCTAATATCAAATACTGATACTCTTGGTTGCTTGAGTGATATACCACCAAGCATAGCCACCATAAGTTTATTTTGCCATTCTGGTATAGCAGGATGATTATATACTAGTAGTCCATTAGGAGAAGGCGTATTAGACCATTCGTGAACAGGCTCCCTTACATTGTTATCATTACAAAATGATATTTCAGACCCAGTATTACATATACCTAGCACATTGGGCCATCCATAATTTCTTGCTTCTTCAATAATATTAATTTCGTCTGAGCTGTTGGGGCCAAATTCAGAACTATAAATTATATCATTCGGACCTAAAAAGAGACCTTGAGAATTTCTATGTCCAAAAGAATAAATATAACTATTAGGAAATGGATTGTCGTCTGGAATAGAGCCGTCAAGATTAATTCTCAAAGTTTTACCATTCAGTGAGCTCATATCTTGCGAGTTCGATTGATTACCAATATCGCCTGTAGTCATCAAAATTGTATTATCTGGCAGTAGGATTAGCCTTGACCCATTATGTATACTTCTTGCAGGTATGTTATCAAGTATAATTTCTTCATTCGCTAACTCGATACCATTCCATTCAAACCTACTAAGTCTTTCTTTAATGACACCTGAATTACCATAAGTGTAAACAATATAGATTTGTTGATTACTCTCATAGTTCGGATGAAATAACATCCCCAGCATACCCGGTTCAATGGTTCCATTTCCATTAAAAACTAAACTCGTTGCATCAAGAACAATTATCACATTGCCTGAAACTGGATCTAGTCTTTTGACCTTACCCTCTCTTTCTGTAAACCAAATATGATCATCAGGACCCCAAACTATGTCCCATGCTATACCAAGGCCGGTAAGTAGACTTCTCTCTGTCAAAGTAGTATTACCTACCTGGATAGTATTTTGCCCTTGAGCACATATTGAAATTGAGAAAAAAACTACTAATATTTGAAATATTATTTTCATAAAAAATGTATTTTAATTTCAGGTTGCACTAAAATAGTTACTGAATAATCACCTTAGATCTATAAACTACTTTATCAGTTTGAAATGCAGTAAAGTAAACTCCTTTGAATAAATAATTTCTTTTTATTATAGTATTATAACCTTCAAAGTATTACTGTTCATTTCATTTCAATTAACTAACTAATAACAGAAAAAATATCACTGTTTGAAAACAAAGTTATGCCTAAAGTTTGGTGTGCATATATAAATAATATAATCAGCGTTCATATGACTATTGTCACTCAAAACTACTCATTGTTATAGACTAAAATATGAACTGGTCGAGCTTTTTTGCTCTAAAAGTATAATTTTGATTTCTTGCTACAGTTAACATAACCAAGCAAGTTGTTCTACTTAGCAGTAGACATACTGCTGATGCCAATGATATATTTATCTGTAGCCCTGAGGTAATCTAAATAGTTTTTCACTATACTTTCTTGAATCTTGAGTAAAGACAGTTTATTTTCAATTACCTGAATTCGGTGATTAAGCTTGATACTCGGATTGATAATCGCCTGCCGTTCCATGTTGGAGATAAGCTGTAGATTTTCAGCTTCTATTTCAGAATATAGTTTATTGTAGCTATTGTATTCAAAAACATTAGAAAATATAGATTCTCTAATTTTTGTTAACTTGGCCAAAGACTCTTGCTTTACTTTTTCTATTTTATATTGCTCTTGTTCTTGTTCAACTTTAATCTTGGCAATAGAGAGTTGATTACCATTAAAAAAAGGCAAATTAAAACTCATACCTAGAGATACGCGTTCTTCCAAGTAATTGTCATGAGGACCACGATACTCAAGTGACACGAAGTCTAATACTCGATTGTTCTCGGCTTTTTCAAGTTCCATTTCGTTTCTCAATACTTGCAAGTCCAACAGATCGCTATTCGAAATGTAGGGACGATTAGTAGCAAGTAACGACTCTTTAGCCGATTGAATATATCCATTCACATCGATGCTATCAGCTTGTAATATATAATCACCTTGTACTTGCGCAGAGATCGCTCGTAACTTATCATATCTTCTCTTTTGATCCAATATAATACCATTATTGATTTCGGCAATACGGCTTTTTACTGCTAGCAATAAAGACAATTTATTCGCATCGATGAGACTTTGTTTAGCGTTCACTTTCTCAACATCAGAAAGTAAGGCTACAATCTGCTTTTTCAATTCAATCTGACGTGATATGAAATCTTGATCTATCCATAGTTCATGAATGTCAGCTACTTGGTCGTATACCTCATCCAATTTAAGGTATATTAGCTCTTGCTGCCAACTATTATACAATTGAGAAGATGCTCTGCGCTCACCTAAGGAAACTGGACGAAGACGTAGACTATAGCTTTGCTTTCTCAATTTCCAATCACGAGTTTCAGATCTTACATTTAACTCCTCTATCCAGGGAAGCTTATAAGCATCTGCCGTAAATTCAGTATTCTGTTCATAGACTTTAGCTACTATTTCATCAATAGTGACTTCTTGCTGTCCATACAAGAACATGCAACTCAAGGTTAGTATTACTGATATAACAAATTGACGCATCATATCCAGCTAAGATTTGATTCCTATGAGAATGAGTTTCTCATTTTGTAAAAACTTACTTTTTGCTGGCAGCCTGATTACTACCTCTCTACCATAAGTTTTAAACTCAGGTACCTTACGCATACGTGCTGGTATCTCTACGATACGAGACCCTAAACCAACTACTTTACCTGTATATGTCTGAGTAATATCTTTAATAGATGATATTTTAAATTCGTCTCCGATATCCACCTTCACTAAGTAGTCTTCGTGAACATATGCTTTCACTAAAGTAGGATTGGGTTCATAGAATGATATTAACGTACGGAAATCTGTAATATGTTCACCTTCTTTGCAATGAACATTACCAATAAGTCCATCAGTTGGTGCTACTATATCTACAACTATCTCTTTATTATCTTGTACGTGCTTATATTCTGCACGTAGCCTCTTGATCGTTTCGTCATCATCTTTCGTCCCTTTAGCGATGATACTTTGTAAGTTAGTTAGGTCTAGTTGATATCTCTTCTCTATGTTTCTACGCTCCTCTTCGTATGCAGCAATCCGCATTTTACTGGGGTGATTGGCAGGGAGATCTTGGTTAGCTTCTATATAATCTAGCCCTTCATAGAGTTCCTTCTGTTGAGCAAGTTTGTTGTTTATAGCATCAATCTGAGTATTGACCTCACCCATTTTTTTTAAGTATGATGACTCTAGCGTTTTGAGTTTCCCTTCTTGCTCAGATCTCCAAATTCGTTTCTTTGCATTAATCTCGCTGATCTTCATCTCCTGATCTTCAAATTTGATATCACTATCCAGCCTTTTTGCTCTGAGTAGTAATTGCCCCTCTTTGACCGACTGACCACTAAGCACATTGAGTTCGTCTACCATCACTGAAAAATTGAGATTAATCTCAGTTTCTTTCGTCTCTGCAAAACCAAACAAAGTCAACTCTTCTTGATAATACCTGCCATTAAGCATCCAAACAGATACTACAGCTATTCCTATTAATATAATGTACGGAAATCTCATGGTTACATCTTATTACTTTCCTTACTAAATTTGACTCTCACTTCATTGAAGTCCTTGTCAGATTCCAATACTTCACTGAGTTCATAGGCTTGATACTTAGTACGCAATTTGATCAGATATGTCTTCTCTTGAATATGGTCACGATTAATATAACTAACATGCCTTATCCCTGCTTCGTCAGTAGTCACTATTTTTTTGGGGCTCAAAAATCTGTATTGATCTAGATCAAATCCATTGCAGTACTTATTCAATATCTTAATTAACCTATTCCTTGCTCCTATATCCTTAGGAATTTGCAATTTTAATGTCCCAACTAGTTCATTGGTCTGTCCTAGAGGTGTATAGCTAATTAATAATGCTACTAAGCAGAATCCTATAGTCCCTGCAACAGCGATAGCATAGCCATATACACCACAAGATATACCCACTGCTAGTGATGCAAACATGAATACCATATTGCGTGGATTATCCAATGCTGTACGAAATCTAATTATAGAAAATACGCCAATCATACCAAGCCCTAAACCTACACTATCTCCTATAGCTTGCATCACTGTAGATGCGACTATTGAAATAAGCGCTAAAGATTGGAGGAAATTTACAGACTTCTTTACACCCTTGGTGGTGAAGTCGTATGTAATGACTATTATAGAAGACAAGATAAAGGCTATCAGAACAGTCATAATAACCGTAAGCCAACTTGTATTCCCATTAGTACTTTGTAGTATGAGCTGATCAAACATCAGAATATATCTTTTACTGTTAATACAATTATACCGCAATTCTCATTTCCATCAATAATTTAATGCCTCTGAGATCGCTGTTGTTGATTAGTTGATATTAAGGCCAATCCCTCAAACCGCATAATTCAGCGAATGCAAATATGTTAAATATAACTTTATTCATACAATCTTAAGTATGATGGATATGTAAGATTAGAGATAAGCTAGCACCTATAGAGTTATGCAACCTGAAAAATGCCATATAATTACATAGGAAGTTTCTGCACTCTTTCAATATCATTCAGTAATTGGGTGGGTTTCTTATATCCAGGCACAGCTATGATTTTTAGCTTATCCTCATTGTAATACACCATCGATGGATATGACATTTGCCCTTCGAGCATGTAACTAGCTAAAGTATTATATCCTTTTCTACCTCCGGCTTTCCATTCAAATGTACGTCCATCAAATTGTATTGGCTCTTTTTGCTCAGCGTTAAATTTAATAAGATAATAATTATCTGCTAAATAAGCTATGACTTCTGGATCTGTAAACGTATACTTATCCATGATTTTACAATATCCACACCAATCAGTATAAACATCTACTAACACACCTTTTTTTCCTGTCATATCTAACTTATCGAACTCATCTATTGACATCCAATCTAAAGATGTGGCTACTTGCTTTACTGTAAATGTAGACGTTTTGTTTGCTGCGTCGTTGTTATGCTGATTACAAGATGTGATAGTCAACAATAAAATTGTAGCGATTAGAATGTTTTTCATTGTCGAATATTTTACTTTTTGCTATTTCCTTTCTAACCGAAATCCTCCATTGTCTCTACCTAAAACTAATAACGAAATATAAACTTAACAATCGTTATAAACTACCTATTCATATCAAACCTTTAGACTTAATTACCAAACAAGTATTTGTAATTATAATAAATAATATATATAAATTTGGCGTATTTGAATAAAAACTATATATTTAAAATAGAAGAGAAAAATAATATTTTATTAGTATTAATAGGTCACTTCTTTACTAGAAATATGATAAATAAAAACTAAAGATCAAGATACTATACAGGATAAATACATGCAAGATAAACTGTTGAGGGCTTACACATTTTATCACTAACGCACGTAGAAGCAAGTGGACCCATCCTTGAAAAACAGTAAATATCGAACCCTCGATAAATTTAAGGGAAGAAACACTTGACATTGGGACCTCAGATATGCTATCTGGGGTTCTTTTTTGCTATTCCTCTAAGAAAATAAAAAAACTGGAACTCAAAGTTAACTCTTTAAATCGGCTAGATGTCAGAGCTCTAAAAGCTAGACTCATCATGGAGCAACTTAAAATTAATACTAGAAAACAAGATTTTAAAGTGATAAACTAGAATGAGAACAAAAGGTAAAACATATATCCCTTAAAACAGAAATGTGTTCTATCTTTCTAAAACCAATACAGCTATACAATTTCCATCTGAGTATGCAACTGAGCACTACCTAATAATGCCCTTGCAACTCCAAGATTGAGTTTCTTGACATCATCCAAATTTACATTGAATATTGGTGTAGCATGATCGCCAGATGCCATTATAACTTTAGCATATCCGATCACAGTAGCCCATCCATGGAGGGTCTGTACCATTGGGTCTATTTTACTGATGATACTTCCATCTTGTTGTCCACGTTGTATTTCCTTTACAGTAAGTTTAAAGGGAAGATTTTGTATATCAAGAAGCTTAGTATAATAGATACTCTCTTTAGTAGCTTCTGTGAGCTTAGCAGTGTTCTTACCTGCAGAGGTAGATCTTACCAAAGCGAAGTAATCTAGTAAAGCCTCAGAATACAAATAATTATCACTACAGAAATCCATAAATGTTTCTATTAGTGCGACTACACAATCAATACCTTTGCTGCTCTTATATTGGTCTATAGTCTGATAGTACTTATCATTGAGTAGTTGAAGCCCTCTATAGGTGAGAGCTAAATATAGATTTTCTTTCGATTGAAAATAACTATACAGAGTCACCTTTGTAATACCAGCCTCGGTAGCAATATTCTCCATTTTCGCATTCTTAAAGCCAACTACCGAAAATACCCTCTCAGCTGCATCCACAATCAAGTTTTCTTTAGCGCTTCTCTTCGCATCATTCATACTAAAAGGACTTAAATACTTTCTAATAATAAACTAAAGGTATAGATTTGAATGAATATCAACAGTATTCAAGGATCAAATACTTCAAATAGCATATGAAAGCACTAAAAAACATATTTCTCATCAATGCAATAATAGAAATTATTGGAGGCGTCGTAGTAATGATCAATCCGGCCCTTTTGCTTGATATCCCTAACACTGATAATATGGTACTCAATATCAGTAAAGCACTAGGAATCGCAGCATTTACCATGGGCGTGGTCAGTTATCAGCTTTATAGACACGAGCTTCTCAATATTCGCGGTAGTAAGATGATTGCATTAATTTTTACGCTTTATCATGTTCTCATGACATTTACATTTTACTCAATGTACAATACTGATATAATTCCGCACATAGGGGCTACTGGATTACATCTAGTAGTTTCGATAATATTTGCCATACTTTACTTCCAGACTGTTGGAATAGAACTTAAATCAAAAAATAATATTCCAAGCGACTTTTAATCTCAATATGCACAATATGCTTACTATCTTTATCTTGTTATAGTCAGGTTGGATATGTGGCATTTAACTGCAATTTGGAATCAAATTCTAGTAGATGGATAATGGGGTATGAACCCTCAATATTCGGTATTTTAGTTATTCCACAAATGACAAAAACTAACTCAATAAATACACAAACAATTTATATCTAGTTAAAGGATACTGAAACAATGGTCGGAATCAAACTCAACAAATCACATTATTGAAATATTAAAAAGTATGCCTAAAACAATAAATTTTGAGGAAATTCAAAACATTATTCTATCACATAAAGATACTGCAGTTAAACTCAAGCGTACTACCTATAAAGATCGTATTAAGAAATTAAATTCTATAGTATCCTATCTTCAAGATAGGAATAATGAGCAGCGATTAATGGAAGCTATGAAAATCGATCTTGGCAGACATACAGTCGAAGTATTATTATCAGAGATCGGTGTAATCAACAATGTAGCAAAATACATCAAACGTAATCTCAAAGAGTGGATGAAAAATGAAAGAGTAGCCACCTCTATTTCATTGCTTGGTGCAAGTAGCTATATCATCAAAGAACCAAAAGGAAGTACCTTGATTATCGCTCCATGGAACTATCCACTCCAATTGGGAATAGTACCTCTATGTTATGCCATCGCTGCTGGAAACACTGCAGTGATAAAACCTTCAGAATACTCAACCGCAACATCAGCCTATATGGCTACTATGATTGCTCAAATCTTTGACCCTAAGGAAATAACGGTAGTCCAAGGGGCTGTAGAAGAAACAAAAATACTACTTGATCTACCATGGGATCACATCTACTTTACGGGCAGTACGATGGTCGGCAAGATCATCATGAAAGCGGCGGCAGAGCGTCTCTCATCAGTCACATTAGAACTCGGAGGTAAGAGCCCATGTATAATTGATAAGAGCGCCAATATTGCATCAGTAGCTAAGAAGCTCACTTGGGGAAAATTCCTGAACAATGGTCAAACATGTATTGCTCCTGATTATGTTCTAGTTCCTAATAAAATGAAATCTTCACTAGTAGCTGAACTGAAAAAAGAAGTAAAAACACAACTCGATCCTAAGGGTGTAGGATCACAAGCAAATGAAGACTACGGACATATCGTCAGTGACCGTCATCATTCCAGATGTGTATCACTATTAGAGGACGCTATTCAAAAAGGAGCTATTATAATCACAGGTGGAGAATATGACGCTATTAGCCGCTTTTTTGCTCCGACTGTATTAGATAATGTGACTGACGATATGAAAATAATGCAGGAAGAAATATTTGGTCCAATACTTCCCATTATCGGATATACATCCAAGGAAGAAGTCATAAATATAATTGATAATAAACCCAAGCCTCTTGCGCTGTACATTCAAAGTAAGGACCAAAAATCAATAGCTTTTTTCCTAGAAAACACTACCGCTGGTGGCACAGTGATCAATGACTTTATGATCCATTATGCCAATCCTCATCTTCCTTTTGGCGGAGTGAATAATAGTGGCATTGGCAAATCACATGGTTACTATGGTTTTCAAGAATTTACTAATGAGAGAGCCGTTATGAGACAAAGATTTGGTGCTACTAGCTTACTTCATCCACCGTTTACATCGAGAAGTGAAAAGTTAGCTAGAATATTAGGAAAGTGGTTAAGTTAACTTTATATCACTGCCCTAATCCAATTATTTTGATGGGTGCTTCCAACCTACAAATAGTCTATGCTTTTTGGACTATTCGTAGAGCAGTAAACACCCTCCTAAAAAAACTATAGATCTTTCCAACGGATATCAAACGGTAGATAATCATCGGTACCTATATTGTCAAAGTAATTCACAAAACTACAATTAGATCAAAGGTCTGAATCTACATAATAGCTTCCTTTCTCTCTATCTTAGTTATCAATAATAACACTAGACCAATAACAAAATACAAAGCTAATATTAGTATAGAATATCTCATATCTCGAGTGATGTAGTCTACCATTGCAAACGACCCTGTACCAAGGACAACCGCCAATTTATACACCACATCATAAAAACTGAAATAAGAAGTAGTATCATCCTCTCCTTCGTCTAGTAATTTAGAGTATGTCGATCTAGACATCGACTGAATGCCTCCCATAACCAAACCAACTGTAGCTGCTATTATATAAAATTGTGGCTTAGTAGATACAAAAAATGCTGCCACACAAATAATTATCCAAATCACAATCGAGATAATCAAAGAAGTCTTATTTGTTGTTTGCTTCGAAATATAAGCAAATAAAAATGCTCCAATGATACCGACCAATTGCAACAATAATATAATTGTAATAAGCTCAGTGGATTCAAATGCTAGTTCATCCTTCGCAAAAATTGAAGCTACATATATTACCGTTTGTACTCCTGCGCTACAGAAGAAAAACGATGCCAAGAAACGCTTTATATTAGGTCTATCTTGTAATTCTGCAAATACATTTTTTATTTCTTGATATCCTTTCTGAACAATGTTGTCTTGCTTTTCTTTGTTTAAATCATTTGGTAAACCTTTAAAAGATATAAATCCAAAAAACAGCCACCAAACACCAACAAGTAAGAACCCTATTCTAATTGGTGTTTTCTCTGTAGGAAACCCAAACATATCATGTTTGCTAATCATAAATAGGATTATTATTAAAAGTATTACACTACCTACATAACCATATGCAAATCCTTTAGCGCTTACAAGATCATACTGATCTTCCGTGGCTATCTCCGGTAGATATGCATTATAAAAAACTAACGCTCCTGCGAAACCTATCGTGGCAACAATAAACCCTAGCGTACCTATCCAATAAGTGCCTACTCCATCAAAAAACCATAACGCACTACAAGCCAGTGAACCTACTATTGTGAATATCTTGAGAAAATATTTTTTTCTACCGCTATAATCTGCAATCCCTGATAGTATGGGTGACATAAATGCTATAATAATATAAGAAAATGAAACGGCAAATGTATACAGCGAACTATTGGTAAATTCTAATCCCAGAATATGAACTATCTCAGGTGTATTCGCAGTAAAATAAATAGGGAATATTGCTGTACTTATCACTAAAGCATAAGCAGAATTAGCCCAATCAAACAATGCCCAGGAATTGACGATCTTCTTATCATTCATTATTGGCTTCATACGGCTTATACTTTGTGATTAATGAAGATATAAATATATTGCAGAAGTAACTCTTGTTAGTTATGTATATCATATATATTCTATCCAGTCATGAACATAGGTATTCTTTCAAGAAATGCTACCCTTTATAGTACGCAGAGTATAATAAAAGCTGCTCGCCGAGCCAATCATGAAGTGGTGGTATTAGACCATATGCGATGTGATATCGTAACTGAGTCTGGTGCGCCTACTATATTTTACAATGGAATAGATATAGATGATCTAGATGCAATCATACCTAGGATAGGCACCAGCGCTACTACTTATGGAGCTGCCGTGATCAGACAATTTGAAGCGATGGGTGTGTATACTACTATGGGCTCAGAGCCTTTACTTAGAGCTAGAGATAAGCTGAGTTGCTTACAAATACTAAGTGCACAAAATATAGGTGTACCTAAGACAGTAGTATCTAATAGCTATTATGCTACAGAAGATCTCATGGAAGAGTTAGGTGGATTTCCATTGATCATTAAGCTTATCAATGGTACACATGGTATCGGAGTAATCCTGGCTGAGAACAAAAAAACAGCTCAATCTATCTTAGAAGCATTCTATAAAGGAAATCAAAAAGTAATGTTACAGGAATTTATTGAGGAAGCCGATGGAGCAGATATACGAGTATTTATCGTAGATGATGAGATAGTGGGTATAATGGAACGTAAGGCTGCACCAGGGGAATTTAGGTCAAACCTACATCGAGGAGGTACTTCTAAAGTAATTACTCTTTCAGAACACGAAGCAATGATAGCCAAGAAAGCCGCTAGTGCTATGGGTCTCAAAATAGCAGGTGTAGATATGCTCAGATCTTCAAGAGGACCATTGATATTGGAAGTGAACGCATCTCCTGGCTTAGAAGGTATAGAAACAACTACTGGAGTAGATATCGCTCGAAGAATCATAGAATTAGTGGAAAAGAATGTAATGTAACATACTATGACAGGAAGTTCAGGACCTTTGTCTCGGCGTGAAGTAAAAAATAAATGCAGTGAAGAAAATATATAAATGACAGAATTGATCAAAGTAGATGAAAAAAGATATGCCGAGCCGATTATTCTGGACAACAATATCATATTACCTGGACAGGAAGAGACTGTTCGATTAAGTGCAGGCCGATTACCTTCAGATAATAGACTATATATATATGCTCATGTATATCGTAGTGTCAATCCTGGTCCCACTGTACTGATGATGGGTGGCGTTCATGGTGACGAAATCAATGGTGTTATGATCACTCGAAATATGATCGAAGAAAAAGTATTCGAAAAGCTAAATCGTGGAACAGTGATCTCTGTTCCACTTCTTAATGTATTTGGATTTATTAATTTTAGTAGAGAGGTGCCTGATGGCAAAGATATCAACAGAAGCTTTCCTGGGACTATGGCAGGATCACTGGCTGCAAGAGTGGCAAGAACACTTACAAAAAAATTATTGCCTCTGGTAGATTGCATACTTGATTTCCACACTGGAGGAAGTTCGAGATACAACTACCCGCAAATCAGATATTCTAAAAAAGATCCTATTGCTGAAAAATTAGCAATGGCGTTTGGAGCTCCCTACACGGTACAAAAATCCTTTATTCCAAAGTCACTACGTAAAGTAGCAGCCGACATGGGCCTACCGACCATAGTCTACGAAGCTGGAGAATCTGTAAGGTTAGATGGTTTCTCAATATCAAAAGGAATGCAAGGAGCTAAACAAGTACTCCAATTCTTAGGTATGCTATACTTTTCTAATCTGGTGCGTAGTAACAAGACTTTGCTATTTAGAAAAACTGGTTGGATAAGAGCTAATTTCAGCGGCATCTTTGTCTGGTCAAAACAGTCAGGCCATAAGGTTACTAAAGGTGAACCTATAGGGCAAATCAAAGACCCATTTGGTATGAAGGTGGTAAACGTTCATGCTATACGTGATGGATATATCATTGGACATAATAATGCATCTGTCGTGAATCAAGGCGATGCTCTTTTTCACGTTGGATATAATTATGAAAGTATTGACATCTAAATTTATTGTAATCCTGTATATGCTCGTCGTGAGCACAAGTAATTCTGCGCAATCAGATTTACAAACTCTTATGGATAATCATTTTGAACAATACAGCTATAAGCATGCATCATTGAGTGTCTGTGTCATGGATATGGAAACCAATAAAATTGTTGCTGCAATAAATCCTGAGATTTCATTAATCCCGGCATCTTCACTTAAGTTGATTACTACACTGAGTGCATTGGATATATTGGGCCCAGAATATACTTTCAAAACCAAGATAAGCTATAGTGGAAAGATTGATCCTGATGGAACACTCAATGGCAACATCTACATTGTAGGTTCAGGCGACCCCACATTGGGATCACCTAGAACTTCACTAAAAGGAGAAGTATTATCTTTTAATAAATTGATCGTGGATATTGGAAAATCTATACGTGATCATGGTATTACTTGTATCGATGGTGAAGTTATCGCTGATGAATCCGTTTTTGAAAGCTATCCTATCAGTCCTTCATGGCAGTGGAATGATCTAGGAAATTATTATGCCTCTGGAGCCTGGGGAATCAATGCCAATGAAAACGAATATTACATCTACTTCAAACGTAACCTTAGTATCGGACAATCAACAATTTTACATTCTTACGAACCATATATTCCTAAGCTAGAACTACATAATGAAGTGACTATAGATAGTAGTAATACACCTGATAATGCATACGTATTTGGAGGCCCTTATGACTTCAAAAAGAAAATCTTCGGTACTATTCCTTATGGACAAGGTTTGTATAGAATCAAGGGAAGTATCCCAGATCCACCTACATTTTTTGCATATCATGTATATGATCAACTGAAAAAATATCAAATTTCATCAAGAGGCTACAAATCAAAATACAAAGCGAAGAAGATAAAAATGCAGGACATCAAATCTTACGAATCACCATCACTTGATAAAATTGCCAAGATCACTAACTATCATAGTGTAAATATATACGCAGAATCACTTATGAAAACCATTGGTTCTGAAAAAAACAATCAAGAAAGTGATGGTAACGGTTTAATTGTTTTACAAAAAAACATGCAAGATCTAGAATTAAAACTTACTCCACTTCACATGGAAGATGGTAGTGGTTTATCTGCAAGAAATATTATTAGTAGTAAATTTATGTGTCAGTTTCTTGATAAGATGTATGATGAGATTGATCATAAATTATTACTCAGTACAATACCTCATCCAGGCAGTAATAGTACTGTACGTGGCTTACGCACAGGAACTGAATCTCAATACAACATATGGGTTAAATCTGGTAGTATGGAACGGATTCAAACATTCAGTGGATACATCAGAAGCAAGAAAGGTGAATGGCTCAGCTTCTCCATTATGGCCAATGGACTACATGTAAAAAATAAAAATATAAGAACGCTCATGGCGCAAATGATGCGATCGATATATGAAAAAGCGTAAATCTAATTACAAATTTTTCACCCAACTTTCCACTTGATATTACACCCTGCACTCGGATATTGCTTCTCTGGAGCATCTTCGCCAGCGAGTACATAATCTATAGCAGATCTAATATCAGATCCATTTACAGGATGGTCGTTTCCTGGTCTAGCTTGATCCAATCTTCCTCTATAATAGAGTTTCAGTTCTTCATCAAATAGATAGATATCTGGAGTACATGCTGCATCATATGACTTTGCCACATCCTGAGTTTCATCATATAAATATGGAAATGGATATCTAAGTACTTTAGCTACTATACTCATCTTGTCAGGAGAATCTTCTTTGTAGTTTTCAACATCATTGGAAGAGATAACGACAAACTTTACACCTTGCTCTACATAGTCGTTGGCTACATCTATCATCGTCTGATTGACATGTATGACAAATGGACAATGATTACAAGAAAATACAATTACAGTTGCCTTTTCACCTCTTACATGGTCGAGAGATTTCATCATACCAGAAACGGTATCAAGTAAAATGAAGTCCGGAGCTTTTGTTCCAAGAGGGAGCATATTTGATTCTTTAAGCGACATTTGTTTTTTGTTACTATGCTTGTTATTAGTTATTAGCGTTTCTATGACTTTCATTCAAAAGTATAGAAAACATTTTGTTTACTAAGTAAAAGAATAATAAATCGCAATCGTTTTTTAAATCTAGTCAATAATCAAACCCATAGATACCGTATCTTGAAATTGGCCATGTAGAAAGAAATCTCTTTTGTGACACCCTTCAAATTCAAATCCCATGCGTTCATATAATGCTATCGCTTTTTTATTAGATACATTACATCTTAGGTTTACTTTTCGGATCACAGGATTACCTTTAGCCCACTCTATAAGATAGGTAAGCAATTCAGTAGCAATACCTTTTCCCCAGTGATGCTTTCGTGTAGAGATTCCCAATTCACAAGCATGTCTTAATCTAGACTTTTTACTCGCATGAGCATGTAATTGACCTACCATCTCATCATTTATGAATGCTATAATAAAAATTTGATTTTCTTGCTCATCATGATCTCTGAGTATTGCCTTTTCTTCTTCGATTGTCTCATTAAACTCTGATCCTGAGAAAGTAAGATTATCCGATTCATCACCAACAGCCTTTATAAATTCTATAATTACCTGAGCATGTTCTTCTTTAGCTTCACGCATGGTAAGCGACTGTCCGTTTTCAAGGATTATTGTTTTCATTTATTTCACAAGCTTATTTAGGTAATATTCATTAGGAACATACAAAAAACACAATAAAAGAAAAGAAGAAAATATACCAACTCCTAATGCCGTTTCTAACGTATGTTCTACCATAAATGAAACTAAAAATAGAATATAAAACCCGAGGTAGAAATCATTCCTATAAGACTGTCGATAGAATAAAGGAATAAGAAGTGCGCCCAAAAATAACACAACCCCTAAAATACCAGAACCAGCCAATACAAAAATAAATTGATTGTGTGGCATTAGCGGCCTTTCATATTTAGGATAGTTTGACTCAAATTCAATTGCCACATCACTCCTCAGATTACCTGCACCTACTCCAATTATCGGAGACGTTTTAAATAAATTAGCTCCAACCTTTAAAGAAGTGATACGTCCACTATCACCGTAGTCACTGCCCTGTCCTTCACCATACATTTGTAAATCATATAAGGTATAATGTACTTTCCTATTAAAGCTAGGAATTGTCTTATATGCCACTAAAGGCAACAATATCATAATCGCCAATACAACTACACCTACTTTGTAATTCCTTGTGGTATAAATATGTCTAATAGTAAGAATAAATAATGCCGCATAAAGTCCAACTAATCCAGTCTTCACACTAAGTATATGCAGAGACAAGAATAAAATCACTGTCAATATTTTGACAATGATTCCATTAGCAGTTATTCTACTATTATACTTTGTTTTGATTAGGTACCAACCAGCCAATACCGATAGCGCTACCAACTGACTAAACCGAATATGATTACAGGGAGTTGCCATATGTTGACCTTGTTTGAGAAGAAGATTTACTTCTTCAAAATTAATTGCGTAAATAGCTAACACGCCAATCACATTTATTGCCATCATTGCTATAAAGAAATATAAAATACGTTGAAAGCTATTTATACTCAACTTAGGCAACCCCAGATAGACTAAAGGAATAAGCAAGAAAGGTATTTTGATTCTCAGTCTCTCAAGAAAATAACCACTGTCTCCATCCAATTGCCAAAATGAAAATAATACGATCCAAAAATAAAGTGTCAACACTAAAAAATGGAAATACTTAGAGAATTGTTTGAGTCTTACAAATGGTTGCCATGTCCAACTGATTTTAGTGCCACTTGCAGCTGAATCAAAATTAAGAAACCCAAGAATAACCAAGGCCATCATACACAGTGATTGTACGAATGATGAATAAACCATAGCACATAGTAACAAAGCAAATATTACGCTTACTATCTTCTCTTTTATCTCCAAAAGCTAATACTAAATTTAATGGTTATGAAATGTTTGATCTTTAGTATAATAAAGTTGTTAGCCCTAAAATATATATAACTCCTAGTAATGTAGTTTTATGATGTATCTAGTCCGATTTCTATCGACCTACGTGACTTTTTTTCTGAACATGAGGCTGAAACCTACCCAATTTACAAGATTGCAATTATTAGCTATAAAAATTTAGTGATTCCTAAGTCCACAACTTCATCTAGCGTATTTACCAAAGAATAAAATCCATTTGTCCAATATTTCTTTTCATCCTTTTGACTACTCACTCCTTTGGCAATATTGATGCCACCCCTCCTGACCCAATTAAATCGTTTGATCTTGATGCGATCTATATCTATGTTAATTCCTCTATAACCCTTGTTACAGTAAACGTCAGTATTGTTATATTTAGTAGGATGGAAACATCCTATATCGACAAATAACATACTTCTTGGGGCACATTCTTATGATAGCTAAAACTTCTGCCATCTATCCAAAGTAAATCCTTCTAGTTTTGATGAAAAATAACTTTCTAACCAAAAATAGGTATCTGAAAACAAAATTGTTACTATCTAGCTAGGGAGCTGACCATAGCTAAATATCCCAATGCTTCCTATATTTATAATCGATTTGATGTTCTAGGTATTATCCTTTACGGTGTTTCTTTTTATCACTCTTTCTTTTGTCATAGCCATCACCATTATCCGACCTACGCCTAGATTTTATTGGACTGCTACCATCAGATTTTTTTGAGCTATATCTTCCTCCTTTATCATCTGACCTTCTAGAGCTAGATCTATCTCTGTCATCAGATCTCCTTCGGCTATCTCTTCTACTATCTCCGTCGTCTGACTTTTTACGGCGATCTGCAAATCTATCATCTGATCTTCTAGAGTTACTTCTATCTCTATCGTCAGATCTCCTGCGACGATCTACACCACCTCTTCTGTCGCGATCTCTACTACTTCTATCTCTTCCTCTATCTGCTCTACGGCCACCATCTCTTCTTCCTCCACGTCCACGTCCACCGCCGCCACCTCCATCAGATCTTGGTTTTTGTGGGTCTTGATTAAGATCTCGATCGTCACCGAGTTTGAGTTTCTCTAGCTCGAGAGCTAATAATTTTCCAATAATTTCTTCTTTTGATAAATTACCAAATACCATTAGTACCTTTTCCATCAATCTCGAATCTACTTCTTTTGTCGCAGTCTCCAGCAATTTGAATGACCAATTCTTCATACGGATATCTGCTATATCAGAACTACTAGGGATCAAGACATGCTGAAATGATATTCCCAAAGTCTTCTCAAGTCTTGCTAATCTATGTGTCTCTTTAGCACCAATGAATGCAAGAGAGATACCCTTCTTTCCTGCACGAGCAGTACGTCCACTACGGTGAGTATAGTAAGCATCTTCATCAGGAAGACTAAAATGAAACACGTGTGTCAGATCATCTACATCTATACCTCTAGCGGCTACATCAGTTGCTATCAATACCTGCAGCGAATGCTTTTTGAATCTACCCATCACTCTATCTCTTTGCTGCTGGGAAAGATCTCCGTGAAGAGCATCTGCTGCATATCCTTTCTTAAGGAGTGCCTCTGCCAACTCTTGTGTATCTCTACGAGTACGACAAAATACTACACCTCTCATATCTGCATCCATATCTAATAATCTTGTAAGCGCTTCCGTCTTATCATGATTCTTAGTGACTACGAATTGGTGTTTGATATTTACATTGACTTTTTCCTCAGAGTTAATTTTTACCTCTATCGGATCGTCCATGTATTTGCTGACGATACGCTTGATCTCCTTAGCCATAGTTGCTGAGAATAACCAAGTTTGCTTATTCTCAGGAGTATAACTCAATATCTCATCTAGCTCTTCTTTGAAACCCATACTTACCATCTCATCTGCCTCATCTAGCACGAGAAATTTCAATTGATCCAATTTTACTGCCTTACGCTTGATAAGATCTATCAATCTACCTGGTGTAGCTATGATGATATGAGTTGGCTTCTTGAGATCTTTTATCTGATTCATAATCGCCGCACCACCATATACGGGCAATACTTTTAGCCCTTTCACGTATTTACTAAACTTACCTAATTGTTCAGCGATCTGTCTACCTAATTCTCTAGTAGGCGCTAAGACTAAAGCCTGTGTATGCTTTTCCTGAGGATCGATCATCTCTAATAATGGAAGTCCAAAAGCTGCCGTCTTACCAGTACCTGTCTGCGCAAGACCTATAAAGTCTCTGTCGCCACCTATAAGTTGTGGTATTGCTTCTTGTTGGATATCAGTTGGAGAATCAAACTCCATTTCTTCAAGTACCCTCAGTATATCATCTGAAAGGCCTAATTCTTTAAATGTTGACAAATTAATCTTGATTTTAAAAGCGAAGTCTCATTGGTATGCTTCTATGATGTGATCTTTGAACTCGGTCACGCTTCTATCATGATTATAAGTCCGTTTATCACTTAAAGCCGCATCATGCGGATAAATAACGTAGCAAAGGTAATGTTTTTAGCTATAATAAAATTAATGCTCTGAATAAGGCAAATTATTTGAATTACTTATAGTCGTGTATTTGGATTCGAAGACTTTATTCTGATATATGGCTCTATCAGATGCCTACATCACTAGGGCCAAATCCTGTAGGAATTTTATTGGCTTTTACTGAGAGGAGAATAGAAGATGTAGTGTAAAGCTAAATAAGGAGAGAAGCTATTAGAGTGTCAATATTTTTTCTTCTTTTGATGTTAGATTATGCCTTATTGAATAATAGTTTTGAATTCTTCTAATAGGATTGTTCAAAAAAATTGGCTAATTAAAACACATGATTAGCCAATTTAAAATGATAGTCTAATATTACTTTCCACCAACAACATTAACAGTTAAAATATCTTTATCAAATAAATAAAGACCACTCTTATCATCTCCGATTAACTCTAACTTATCATTAAGTGTACGCGCAAGTCCTTCTTCTTCAATCTGCTCAGCTACATACCATTGTAAAAAATTATGCGTAGCGTAATCTTTTTCTTGTAATGCTATATCTACAAGAATATTAATACTGGCAGATACGTGGAGCTCATGCTCTAGTAATGCTCTAAATACATGACTGATAGATGGATAGGTAATTGCCGGCTGCTCTAACGCAGGTATGGTGGCGAATCCTCCTCTATCATTGACAAAATGGATTAATTTCAGCATATGCATACGCTCTTCATCACTATGTAGATAGAAGAATGCTGTGACATTATCTATTCCTGGCTGTATCTCAGCCCATGAAGCCATGGCTAAATACACCTGAGATGATTGGGCTTCTATTTTGATTTGCTCATTGAGAGCAGCTTGCATTGTCTTTGATAGCATTAGATCTGTTTTATTATATTTATTATTACAATTATAATAAAGATACAGTTAAATGTATAAATTGTTCTTCTCTTTGGATTTAGTCTAAATACAAATGTTACTAAAAAATATCCTTATAACATCTCTGTCTATATTCGCTTGCACAGCATTCACTCAAGATTCTAAGAAAGTGCTCATTATCGGCATTGATGGTTGTAGATCTGATGTACTGCAATACGCTAACACACCCAATATTGATGACTTAACAGCTCAAAGTATACACTCATATAGTGGCTTGAATAATGATATAACATATAGTGGACCTGGATGGTCAGCAATGATGACAGGTGTTTGGTCAGAAAAGCATGGGGTAACAGATAATAGTTTTTCTGGAAGTAATTTTGACGAATATCCACATTTTATCAAACGTGTAGAAGATTTCAATTCAGATCTTTACACAGTAAGTATAAGTCAATGGCATCCAATTAACAACTCCATAGTTTTGGATCATGCCGATTATAAATATAATGCGCCTACAGAAGCTGATGTCACAGCAGAAGCATTGGAACAACTTGAAAATGAAAATCCTGATGTCATATTTTTACAATATGACGAAGTCGATCATGCTGGTCATGGATATGGATTTAGTCAAGATATTACAGAATATGTTGCATCTATAGAAAGTGTAGACACTCAAATAGGCTTCGTCCTTAATGGACTTTATGCGAGAGAAAATTATGATAGTGAAAATTGGCTTATAATCTTATCTACAGATCATGGCGGACTTGGTACAAGTCATGGAGGCAATTCTTTACAAGAGGAAATAATCTTTTATATAGCCAGCAATAAAAACATAAGTCAATATGAAATCACCGCAGATACAATTGAAATTATTGACGAAACCGATTGTATTGAAAACAACAAACATTTGACTTTTGATGATGGTGATGACATGGTAGACATACCCCACTTTTCAGAATTAGATTTTGGTGCAGATCAAGATTTTACAATAGAATGTAGAGTCAAAACGAGCATTGCTGAGGATGTTTCTATCATAGGTAACAAAGATTGGGATAATGGTGTTAACGATGGATTTGTATTCTCATTTAAATTTGCCAATGGACCAGAATGGAAAATAAACATCGGTGACGGTACTAACCGAATAGATATAAATGATGGTGGTGCTATCGCTGATAATAAATGGCATCATTTAGCCGCGTCATTTGATAGAGATGGACAAGCAAAAATGTATCAGGATGGAATATTGATATCCAGTATTGACATGTCTTCTATAGGCGATATAGATAATAGTGCGCCACTGCGATTCGGATCAGATATAGATGGTGAATATCATTACAACGGAGCTTTAGAGGAAGTTAGATTATGGAATGGATTAGTTTCAGAATTAGAAATCAATGATTGGCAATGTATATCATTAGATAATACTCATCCTAGCTATTCCAGTTTAATAGGATATTGGCCTCTTAATGAAAATCAGGGGAGTATCGCTTATGATTTATCTGCATTAGAAAACGATGGCACGATTACAAACTCAAATTGGTCATCACTAGATTCTATTATTAGTTATGAAAATACACCTCGAATCAATGATGTAGCAATTACTGCATTAAATTGGTTATGTATCGAAATAGAAGATTCTTGGAACATTGAAGGATTCAATTGGGTAGATTCTCTCGCAATAGTGGAAGAAGTTATTGATGGTGCTCCTGGAAGTTTAAGGTCGGTTATTGACAACTCTTGTTCTGCAGATAGCATTTACTTTGCTCCTGCACTTGATGGACAGGATTTTTTACTAAATAAAGAGATAGAAATTCCTCACAATCTAAATATAATTGGGTCTGGTATTTCGAACACCAGTATTTCTTCTAATTATGCGAATAGAGCATTTTATATTCAACTAGGAGTTAACCTTAGTTTACATAATATGAAAATTCATAAAACACAGGAAGAGTCAAATGGAGGAGCAATATACAATCAAGGAGACCTACTACTTAAAGATGTACTCCTAATCGACAACTATGAGGGGCCCTTATTGAAAGCACTAACTAATGAAGGTAATATTGAAATATTTAATACTGTGAAAGTAAAGAATTAACTCAAACTTGAAAGGTTAAAAGGGAGGCTTCAAATTTTGAATATGTCCATTCATTTCGGCTCTCTTTCTAAGGGTTTTCATTTCATCAGCAATGGGTAGCAACCTCATCAAATGATTAAGCATGTAAGTTTGTCTATCTTCTTCAGTAGAAATTTTTACAAATTCCAACTCTTGGTCTAAGTTGAAACCAACTTTATGAGCCAATTGATGTGTACGAAAAGCTGATGAATCTTTAATATTAACATTGGATATATTCATTATGGAATAGAGCTTATGAATGGCTAAGATCAAATCTGGATTAGACAATCGATCCATTTCATCATTCCAAGGCAAACGGCTCACCTCAGCTCCTGGATATAACCTATTAGGATATTTACTGAGCAATTTGTGAACTTCTAAAGGTGCTATGGCTTCAACTTCTATATCTAATTTGCCGTCATCATATTTTTCAATGATTCTAATAAGTTTCATCTCCGTTCCAACCGTAGTTTTCCTATTCTCGTAATACGGAATTAATGCAAAAGTGGTATTTCTTTCCTCAATCTCACCGAACATTTGACGATATCTAGATTCGAAAATATGCAATTTAATAGTCTCTCCTGGAAAGGCTATAATACTCAGTGGAAATGCAGGAATCATATCCATAAAGAAATGATATTAATAGTTTAATGATTACAATGACATACTTACAAATAACCACAAAATAATAATCATGTTTAATAATATAAACAAAACGCTCAATATTCATTGAAGTATATTGAGCGTATCTATAATATTGATTAAGTAAGTTCAAATAGTTCTAGGCCATAATTCTAGGTGCTGCCTCCATAATAGATTTACTAGCTTGTGCTTCGAATTCTCTAAAGTTTTTCTGAAACAATTCTGCAAGATGCGCAGCCTTCTGGTCATATGCACTCTTATCGGTCCAGGCATCTCTTGGATTTAGAAGAGAGTCTGGAACATTAGGGCATTCTGTTGGTATATGAAATCCAAAAATATCAGTAGTTCTATAAGATACAGAATCCAATTTCCCCTCTAGTGCAGATATAATCATCGCTCTTGTATACTTGAGTGATATTCTATCTGATGTACTAGCTGTACCTCCAGACCATCCAGTATTGATAAGCCAAATATTTGTTTTATGTTTAGTCATTTTATCGCCCAACATATCTGCATATTCAGTCGGATGTAATGGCAAAAATGGTGCTCCAAAACAAGCTGAAAAAGTAGCTTGAGGTTCATCAACACCATCTTCAGTACCCGCTACCTTAGCTGTATATCCCGAAATAAAATGATACATAGCTTGACCAGGCGTTAATTTGCTGATTGGAGGTAATACACCAAATGCATCACATGTAAGAAAGAAGATATTTTTAGGTATACTTCCTTTTGAATCGGGTTTGGCATTATCGATGTGCTCCAATGGATAAGATACTCTTGTATTTTGAGTAATAGATACATCATCGAAATTAGGAACATTAGTTTCACCTTCAAAGCAAATATTTTCCAAAATAGCACCAGGTTTAATGGCGTGAAATATTTCAGGCTCTTTAGCCTCCGATAATCCTATACATTTAGCATAGCATCCTCCTTCGAAATTAAATACTCCATCATCGGCCCATCCATGTTCGTCATCACCAATAAGCGCTCTATTTGGGTCGGCAGATAATGTAGTTTTCCCAGTACCGGATAGTCCAAAAAATACAGCTGTATCTCCATTTTTTCCGATGTTTGCAGAGCAGTGCATAGGCAGTACACCTCTCTCTTTAACCAAAAGGTAGTTAAGTACGGAAAATATCCCTTTTTTTATTTCTCCTGTATAGCCAGTACCTCCAATAATGATGGTCTTAGCTTCAAAATTAATGATAGCAAAGTTAGATGACTTGATACTATCCGCTAATGGATCGGCATGATATCCTGGAGCACACAATATGTGCCATTCTGGAGTAAAATCAAGTATCTGTTCTTCTGATAATCTTCTAAACATATTATGAGCAAACTGGGCACTCCATGGCTTTTCAGCAATCAATCTGATATTCAGTTTATAATCTTCATGCGAACATGCAAAAGCATCTTTCACATATACATTCTTGTCTGATAAGTATTCAAGAACATTTGTTTTTAGGTGATCAAAAACTTCTGTTGACACAGGTTGATTAACATCACCCCAATCTACCGTATTAGCTGTTATGCTATCTTCTACGATATATCTGTCTTTAGGTGATCTTCCTGTAAATCTTCCTGTCTTAATGCATAAAGCTCCAGTACTAGAAAGAGTCCCTTCTTTCTGGTCTAATGCATCTTGAGTAAGAGTCTGAGGATCGAAGTTCCAGTATACATTCTTACTGGTTTGGAATCCTATTTTAGCAAGATCTGCACTAGGATTTCTTGTTCCTTTTTGAATCATTTAGTCTATCTTTTTTAGAATATTCGTTATTCTATCGGTCTATATTAACACTAAAATCTATAACAAAAGTATAAAGGAATATCTATATATAATGGACTTTGCGCCATTTTGAACTAAGCGATTAAAGTATAAGCTAAGTGTACATATTACGTAAAGTGCGTTGGTATTGACTTCCAATAAATATTTCGAAAGAATATTTTTTTAGATATTTCCAAATTAAATTATATCAATTTCTATTTCAATGTATAATTAATAGAAACAAGCAGATTTCTACCTGGTCCACTTACACCACTGGCAAAAGGTCTATAGTGTGTATTGAGGATGTTTTCAATTCCCAATCGAATGTCTATCTGATCTGTTATATGAGCCAATCCGTATAGATTGAACGTAGACCATGCATATGTACCATCTACAGTTGAGAGCTCAGGATTGTCAGTACTTCCTCCATATTCGTCAAGTGGCTTCTCACCATTGAATATATAGCGTGCTTCTATATCCCAATTGTCTTGTAGATATTGTAATTGTATCTTCCCATAAGTCGGTGGTATATGAGCTAGTGGATCAGTGTATTCTTCGTTAGAACTTTGTATACGGCCTTGAATAATATTGATCGATCCTTTAGCTACCCAATGCTTTGTCAACTTCCAATCTGCGTTGAAGGATGCACCGACAATTCTTGCTTTATCTGCATTTACATTAGCTACAACTTGAAGTTGTTCTCCTTCGTCCTCTAGAAATTCTGTGCCATCTGGCAAGACAAAATTTTCTCTAACAATCACATCCGACAATGCCGTATAAAACCCGGTAACACTGAAATTAGCAAATCCTAATTTTCTTGAAATAGATATTTCAGCATTTATAGATTTCTCTGGAGTGACACCTAGATTTGGTACTGAGACTTCATCTGAATTGATACGAACCTTCGCTAGATCATCTACGTTAGGCGAGCGGAAGGCTGACCCTAATAATGCTTGTATTGTCCACTTCTTAAATATATCCTGACGTACACCGAATGACCAAGTGACTGCCTGATTTTCAGTAGTCAATCCATCATAAAATTCCTCTGGCCAAGTAAATGTATCTGCTCTGTCATATCTTACTGAGATTCCATTTGCTGTATATCTTAGTCCTCCAAAAAGCTTAGTACCTATATCATTTTTAAAACTACTATATACATAGGCACCTAAAGCATCTGTGCTACTAACTGCACTAGGATATCTTGTAAACACATTAGTATCCTTATTTCCAGTATTTATATCTTCACCAAACGCTATCGAATTGACATCGTTATGATTATATTCTAATCCATATTTGAGTTCGATCATCTCGTATTTATCTAAGTACTTATTCATATCTAAAGTAAAAGTATAGACATCGACAGTCTCTTCCTGGTGTCTTCTACTTGCAGATTGAAATCTTCTATTAATTCTATCTTCTCCTATATTTTGATAAGCAACGATTACCTTTACTTTATCAAAAAGTGGATTAGGTGATTTCCACTTGGCTTGCAATGTACTGAGGAATCTATTCTGCGGACCGTAATTCCACTCGGCATATCTTGGCAGACCATCTCTTAACTCAGTAAGTGCGTCATACCTAGGTATGTCACTACTTGTAGAATATTGAAAGTTGGCCATTAGATTCAACTTATCATTAACCTCATATACAAGTTTTTGAGTAAAATCATACTGCTGATATCTAGTACCAAGTTGTAGATCTGGATCGTCGTTGATTACTTGTCGGTCTTCCCCATTTAAAGTCTCTACATACCAATCACGACCACCAAATCCTAAATACTTATTTGGCCTATTAATCCCTGATTTTAGGTCGCCAAAATCATTATAAGTTAGACTTGTAAGTGAGCCCAACTTTCGTCCTCCAAGATTAAAATCTAGATGTATCCCTTTCTTAGAATTGGCACTTGCATATGATACCCCAGCATTAGCTAGGAATCTAATGCTACCCTCTTTATCAAAACTTCGTACTGGATCTTTACTTCGAAAGTGAACTACACCACCCAAAGCATCACTTCCATACATAAGCGAACCGGGGCCATAAATAACCTCTATACCTTGTAGCATAGCATTATCTACAGTAATAGCATTTTGAATGTGACCACTTCTATAGATGGCGTTATTCATACGTACCCCATCTAGTACAAGTAATACTTTATTGGCTTCAAATCCGCGAATCACCGGAGAGCCACCACCTGCCTGACTTTTCTGAATAAAAATATCTGCATTTTGACCAAGCGCATCAGCACTATTAGATGATTGCACTCTGAGGATATCTGCTTGCGAGATAGTTTCTACTCTATGAATCATCTCTGAGGCCAATTGATCAGTACGACCTACGATCATTACTTCATCAAGCTTTAGACCTTGACTCATTTTAACATATTGATACATGCCTGATATCTCACTCTTAGTAAATGACATACTTTGATAGCCCACATATTTGAATGTAAATTTTTCATCCTCTCCAACATTAGCTGGAATCATCCAGTTGCCATTGATATCAGATACGCCTGTGTAAGTATAATCATTACTGTATATCTGAACACCTACGAGCGGTACCATCTCCATATCAACTAATGTAACTTGCGTATCACCCTGTGCAGATAAAGAAAAATATAGAATAGATAATAAAAGTATACTAAGTAATCTGAGGGAGCTTAATCGTAAATGTGGTACCTTCATTGAGCTTTGAGCTTTTGACGTATATTTTTCCTTTGTGGTAGTCTTTAATGATACGCTTAGAGAGAGAAAGTCCAAGTCCCCAACCTCTCTGCTTAGTAGAGAATCCTGGTTCGAATACCTTCTTTTTCAAACTAGCTGGCATACCCTTTCCTGTATCACTTAAGTCAATACAAACATAGTTATTTTCATTATAGACTGTGGCAGATATTTTACCCTCTCTATCCATGGCATCAAGTGCATTTCTAATTAGATTTTCTATCACCCAATCAAAAAGATGCTTATTGATCAGAACATATTTAGCTGTAGATCGTTCATCTGGAAAATGGAATTTAACTCGCTTAGGCGACCTTCTCATCATATAATTTTTACACTCATCTAATTCTTCATAGAGATTTATTATTTCAAGCTCTGGAGTAGATCCAATTTTAGAGAATCTATCTGCTATCAATTCTAATCTCTTAACATCATTACTCAACTCACTTACAATCTCCATTTGATGAGGGCTATCTTCTGATATCAACTTCAGATTTTCTATCCATCCAATTATAGCTGAAATTGGAGTACCAAGTTGGTGAGCAGTCTCTTTCGCCATTCCTGCCCATATTCGGTTTTGCTCAGAGGTACGTGCAGAGCTAAATAAGAAATAACCTAATGCTATGAACAGTCCGACAAGACTTATTTGTGCAATTGGGAATAGTTGTATTTTCTTAAGAAGAGGGGTGTTGAAATAATAGATTTTACTAAAGTAATCTCGCCCTATTTTAGGTTCTTTCCCTTCAGACAAAAATTCAGCCACTTTATTTTTTAAATATACTTGATTTGTGTCCTTCTCTACTCCCCAAAAAGAACCTGATAAGTCACCATTATCAGCCTCGAGAATAACTGGAATCCTTCTATTAATATCTTTTTCTTCGAGATCAAGATCAAGAATTCTATCCTCGACAGGCATATCTCTATCAAGATTGCTTTCATCATTAAAAGACTCAACTGCTAGAGCATGAAGTTCCGCTTGCCAAACCTCCTTTTTTTCTAATTCTGATGCTAAATAGGTACTATAATACATAGTTACTGATAATATCAGCATTCCCAATAATGCCAATATTACTTTCCAACCTGATTTCTGAATATTGATTCCCATCTAAATATAATGATACGTCGTTTGAACCTTCTAAAAGGATGATGATGCTTAAATATTGCATTTTTTAGTGAGAAAATGAAACCGTAGTCATTTTGTACTCCAAAGCGACGATAGATGAAATCTGAAAAGCTAGGTAAATCAATATTTAGATATAAATCATATACCTTTACAACAATGGAAAAATTGGACATCCGCAAGCTATCATTAGAGCAAATCACTGAACTCATCCAGAGTATGGGTGAATTAGCGTTCCGTGCTAAGCAAATCTATAGCTGGATATGGCAGAAGTCTGCACGCTCAATAGACGAAATGACCAATCTATCCAAGGCACTGAGAGAGAAACTGAACGAAGGCTACGAGATCAGGTGTATCAAAATAGATACTGTCCAATACTCCGATGATGGTACGATCAAGAGTCGATTCCAACTACATGATGGACACATGATAGAGTCAGTACTCATCCCTGTAAAGCGTCAAGATCGCTATACCGTATGTGTATCTTCTCAAGTGGGGTGTAGCTTGAGTTGTACCTTTTGTGCTACGGGTAAGATGAAGCGATTACGAAATCTAGATCCAGGAGAGATCTATGATCAAGTAGTAATGGTCAACGAACAAGCTTTGGAGCGTTTTGAACATCCATTGACTAACATCGTATATATGGGTATGGGTGAACCATTACTCGCATATAAATATGTGCTCGAGAGTATTCACCATATCACAGGCGAGCATGGGCTCCATATGTCACCTCGCCGTATTACGGTAAGTACGGCAGGCATAGCTAAAATGGTGCGTAAGCTAGCTGATGATGATGTAAAATTCAATTTAGCTCTTTCGCTACATGCAGCAGATGACACTAAGCGTAATGAGATAATGCCTATCAATGAACAAAACACGCTTGATATCCTCATGGATGCCATAAAATACTTCCATGATAAAACCGGTAATCGAATCAGCTACGAATACATCGCTTTTGACGGATTTAACGATACTCAGCAAGATGCTATGAATCTGGTAAAGCTTTGTAAGATTTTCCCTGTCAAAGTCAACATCATAGAATACAATCCTGTTGAAGGTGTGACGCTGACCAAATCTGCCGAGGAGCAAACTGATAAATTTGCTGCAACTCTTGAACGTCACGGTGTGACTGTTACGATAAGACGTAGTAGAGGTAAAGATATCGATGCTGCTTGTGGCCAATTGGCTAATAAATAACAGTATTACTAATTACGTTTGAAAACTTAAAATCACGAACATGGGTATGCAAAAAGGGACTTGATCATTAATCAAATCCCTTTTAAAGTCTTATTCTTCTATTGTTTTAGAGATAGCCTACTTCGGTTTACTGAAATGAGTAAACCTATTTTTCTGTTTTTCTTTAGAGAAAGCCAAAAAATAATTAGCGCGGCACACCCATTAGCTTGCGACGCTCAGGTCCTGAAGATATCATGGTTATAGGTACTCTTAAGAGGCTACTCATTGCCGATATATACGATTTCGTCTCAATAGGTAGATCATTGAAGTTGTCACATTTATCAAGTGATGTATTCCATCCTTGATATGACTGCGTAACCATCTCTATCTCACCATCACATAGATCGTAAGGTAGCTCTGTTGTTGCATTAGCTCCATCTACTGAGTAATGTGTTGCTACATCTATAGTTTCGAATTCGTCCAATATATCAAGCTTTGTCATTACTATTTGAGTAACACCATTAAGCATGATAGTATATAATAACTGAGGAATATCTAACCATCCACATCTACGCGGTCGACCTGTAGTAGCTCCAAATTCGCTACCTAATCTTCGTATTTTCTCTCCCATTTCGTTATCAAGTTCTGACGGGAATGGTCCTGAACCTACTCTAGTACAGTATGCCTTTACAATACCGATTACTTCACCTATTGCAGATGGTGCTATACCTAGACCATTACATACTCCTGAAGTAATCGTATTAGATGATGTCACAAATGGATAAGTTCCAAAATCTATATCAAGCATAGATCCTTGCGCTCCTTCAGCTAGTACATTCTTACCATCTTTTATGGCTTTATTTACGAAGTATTCTCCGTTGATGAGATTCATAGTTTTGATAATTTCTATACTATCCATCCATTTTTTCTCTTCTCCAGCTAGATCAAAGTCTACATCAGGATATAACTTAAGCATACCTAAATGCTTCTCTTTTAGCGCCTCATACTTAGCTTTAAAGTTTGGTGATACTAGATCTCCTATTCTCAGTCCATTACGACCAGTCTTATCCATGTAAGTTGGACCTATACCTTTTAGAGTAGAGCCAATCTTAGCTTTACCTTTCGCTGCCTCTGATGCAGCATCGAGATATCTATGAGTAGGAAGTATTAGGTGAGCCTTCATAGCTATGAAAAGTCTATCCTTATATTTGATGCCAGACTTATCTAGCTGATCAAACTCCTTTAGTAAAGTGATAGGGTCTAGTACTACTCCATTACCTATAACATTCTGTATATTCTCTCTAAATACACCAGATGGAACAGTATGCAATACATACTTGTCTGAACCTATTTTAATCGTATGTCCAGCGTTAGGTCCTCCTTGGAATCTACATACAAGATCATAGTCTTTAGCTAGGTAATCCACTATTTTTCCTTTCCCTTCATCACCCCATTGTAATCCTAATATTACATCAACAGCCATTTCTTATTATTTGGTTATTAGTATGAGCAATGCTCAAAATAAAAACAAATTTAACGAAAAGGCTTTGCTATGACTCACATATGCTAGAATTATATATTAAATAAGTCAATACTAATCTATTATAGATCAATCCTTGACACTAAGATATAATAACCAACTGATTACGTATTACAAGAATTAATCAAATGGCATAATGTAAATAAACTAAACTACTTTATTACACAGTAAACTTGCTCCTATCTAACATTTATTCAATTGCTTAATGATAATTTAATAATCAATCTTCTACATATTGTATTACATAATGCCATATAAATAATCAAGTTTAATTCACCTTAGTTTAAGGAGATAAACGGAGACAAAGCAAATGATTTCATTTACTCACTAACAAAAACCCAATAAAATTATAAATCTGGCCGTATTAACGAGGAGTATTTTTAACGGAGAAATTAGATGATCGAGATAAATTATATGCTGTATTAAGTTATACCTTCTATATTAGTCTATTGCGATCATCTTCAATCTCATTTCTCATCTGATAAGTTGTTTTTCTATCAACTTATTTCAGGACGTGACACCGGACTCTTTTTCCGTCAAGTAACTCAACGGTACAATAAAAATTCAAAACAAAGCCTAACATTAAGGCTTTGAGACATCTAATAATGGCGTAAACTATCCAAAAAATTATACGTGTCAATTTTCACTATATCAATGCTTTTGGAGAAAATCCAAGACGAAATAACATGCCTTTCAGCATCAGGATAGGCCACTCTAACTTTCTGATTTTCAGGGGTGGATATCGACTCATAAAAATCAATCATATCTGGCACAGAAACTACATGATCTGACCTTTCTTCGTCTTTAAAATAGTATCCTAAAAAGACTGGTATATCTATCTTATTAAACACCTCTTTTGTCATGGTTTGATTTAACAAATCTCTGACCATAAAAGTACCATGAATATGATATGCATCATTCCAGTATTTGATAGCATTATCATCATATGATATTGTATTATATATACCTCCAAAAACAGTTTTAGCAATTTGCTTTCCCCACGGCTTTAATAATAATTCAGACTTCTGATCATATAAATCTATGTTAGGGCTATACATTACTAATGCATCTATATCATCTCGAATGGAGGCTAAATAAGCACTAAGCGTCCCACCTGTAGAACAACTAATCACGACCAAAGTATCTCCTAGTCTAGACCCTATATCTATCGCTTCGCTAGCACTATCTATTAAATCTTGAGGTGTTATATCTTTAAACGACATACTATCCGATCTACCATGATCGTGCAATCTAGATAGATAAAGATTAGCTTCATATCGCTTCGCTACCTCTCTATGAATAGGATCTCCCTCCTCTTGAGATGCAGAAAACCCATGCAAATATACTACCGATATACCTGTAGATACTCCAATGCTATCATGCCATATAATTCGAGCCTCGTTGTCAGGTTTCATATTTGTTACGAGTGCTTCTCTTACCTCAATAAGTGAATCCATTTCTATCAATGGAGTGCTAAGCCACTTGGAATCTAATGGTTCATGAATTGAATTAAATTCTACTCTAGGTCCAAGTGCATATACCACCACTCCTATTGTGAGTAATGCTAATAATACAGAAACCACCTTTTTGAACATATGCCATTCTTAATCTAAGAAAAAATAGTAATTCATTATGAGGCAACCGTAAATAAAGTCAAAACAAATATTATACTTGTGTTACTTTAAATTATACGCCTCATTAAAATAAAAACAATGGCAAAGATACTAGTAAATGATGGTATGCACCAAACTGGAATAGATATGCTTACAAATGCAGGTCATCAAGTTGATACAAATAATATTCCTCAGGCAGATCTCATGGAAAAACTTGTGGACTATGATGCAATTTGTGTGCGTAGTGCAACCAAAGTGAGAGGGGAATTAATAGACAACTGCCCAAATCTCAAAATTATCGGTAGAGGCGGTGTTGGTTTAGACAATATTGATGTTGATCATGCTAGAGGCAAAGGAATACAGGTACTCAATACCCCAGCGGCATCATCAAGGTCAGTAGCTGAATTAGCGATGGGACATCTCCTTTCGGTAGCAAGATATATATATGATGCCAATCTGCAGATGCCATCTAAAGGATCAACTGACTTCAAATCTTTGAAAAAATCTTATTCCAAAGGATTTGAGATAGAGGGTAAGAAACTTGGTATAATTGGTTTTGGGCGCATAGGTCAAGAAACGGCCCGTATCGCTATTGGATTAGGTATGGAAGTATTAGCAGTAGATCCATATCAAGATACTGTAAGCATTACCATAGGACCAAAATCGCTTAATCTCATAACAGAGATTAAAACTGTCGATATGGAAACAATGCTACCCAATGCAGATGCTATATCGTTACATATACCAAATACAGGTAAGCCAGTATTGTCTGCTGCAGAATTTGATCAAATGAAAGATGGAGTAGTACTTATAAATGCCAGTAGAGGAGGTACAGTAGATGAAGATGCTATGTTGGATGCTCTGAATACCGGTAAGGTACGAGCAGCAGGACTTGATGTATTTGTGGGTGAGCCTAAGCCGAGAAAAGATATACTCTCTCATGCTAATGTATCTTCGACTCCACATATCGGTGCCAGTACTGTGGAAGCTCAAATCAAAATCGGCCAAGAACTAGCACAACAAATAATTGATATATTGTAATATTTTATCTAAATCAATAAGCCTAAAGGATTACCGTTATAGATAGAATCAAAATTATCAATATTAGGAAACAGAGTAAGAAGGTCATCGTTTTCTACTCCAAACCAACTAGCTATATCACCAAAATATTGGTCCGTGGCAATTGTGGGTATTAATACCCCACCTCCAAGCTCCAAATTATTATCTAAGTCTAGATCCGGGTAAGTACCAAATATCTCACCACCATTAACAGCACCTCCCATGATGAATGCATTAGATCCCCAAGCGTGATCCGAACCTTGTCCATTAGAAGTAAGGGTTCGAGCAAACTCCGATAATGAGAAAGTGGTAACCATATCTTGAGTCAATAACTCATCCATAGCAGAATTAAATTCTCCAAGTGCAGTATCTATTTCTGATAATAAACCATCATGAGTTTCTAAGACTTCATCATGCATATCAAATCCACCGAACTCAATGAAAAATATTTGGCGTTTCATGCCTAATATCTCTCTAGCAGCAATTGTTCTCGCCACTAATTTAAATTGTTGAGAAAGTCTATTTTCACTAAACTCTGTAGTAAGCACTTGAGCTTCAATAGCAGTATTGTATTCTTCCGCACCATCTTTTCCAACCTTCATAATATCTACATAAGTTTTCTTGAAGACATCATCATAATACTTATCTATCAAACCATCTATTGTATTTCGATTAGCTGTCGGTACTTCCCATGGTGCACTATATCCATTCAATTCAGTTGCCCCTCCTAAATCATCATTATTTCTTGGTGTATTTAAAGAGAATTCTACTGTATTTTGACCAGTTTGATATACGTTACTTCCTGCAAAAGATAAGTTTAGCGAAATATTTTCATTATCGTTACAAGCATTGAACATATCCGCGATCTTACCACCCCAACCTTGAGCAACTCTCTCTTGTGGGAGTGCAGTTTGCCAATGCATTATTTGGTCGCTGTGAGAATATAAACCGAGGGGTAATTGAGTTGATCCATCATATACCTGTGCTTTAGTTGTGGGTTCAACAAGAGTCCCTACATTAGTCACGAAGGAAAGATTTCCATCTTTAAACATCATCTCCATATTAGACATTGCATGATGAACAGCAAATTCTTTACCTACAGCATCTGTATAATTTAACGATCTCAAATTTTTTGATGCATCATCATCCAAATCTATCTTTGGTAAGGCTAGATTTGATCTTGTTACTGAATATTCAGCATGTGAAACATCATCATAAGGAATCAACATATTGTAAGCGTCATTCCCTCCTCCCATGAGCAAAACCACCATTGCCTTATAATCTGTAAATCCATTTAATGCAGCAGCACTATTTATAAATTTCAAATTAGTCAAGGTATTCATAAGAGTGGTTGTACCAACAGCTGCACAACTCATGTTTCTAAGAAAATTCCTTCTGGATACTAATCGCTTTGCCATAACATTATACTTTATATTTCTCAATTGATTATTAAAAACAAAAAATTACTATCGAATCACTGCAAAATCTGGCGAAACTGTTATTAAGTAAATTGCAGTTCGAACTCTCTCTCTTTCCCACCCGTATTCATACCCATCCCAACTAATGTTTGGCAAGTTATCTCTTAAAGATTGTCTTACTTCATCAGATAGTTGTCCGTGAGTCAATACTTTATCCAATTCATTAATCAATAATTCTGGAGTATCCGCCAAATCAGTATAAGCTTCATAGTCAATATAAGTTTCTCCAAATCCGTACATATCCCATCCTCCAATAGACCCATCATCATTAACTAAGTCTGAATTATAAAAATATCTACCTGAATTTATCAATTCACCCCAATCTCTAGTCCATCTATAAGCTGCATTGAAATAATTGATTGAGCTAGATGTATCATGGATTTTAAACTCTGGAGATACCATTCCAGAATTAGCTATATCTCCGACTGGCTGATGATTGGGTAAAAAGAAATTGAATACGGTAGGTGCAAATAAAATTTGTTGTTTTAAAGAATTATCATAGTCAAAATTATGCCAATACCTACCTCCAGGCTCTTCTACTATTTCCAAACCTTTAGTAATTTGCATGTGTCTTACAAGAGGCTCCCGTAATCTTGATGAATGCTGCTCAAACATATACTCACCATTTCTTGCTTCTTCATCAAGCAAAATTGCTTTAATAATTGCTGCCATATCTCCTCTCACACCATTGCCATTATCAATAAATACATTGGCTATTCTCTCTACATAATTTGGCGTGGGATTAGATTTAACTAATCTTTGAATTAATCGATAGCTTATGAATGGCGGTACATTCTGATGGTTAAATAGAACATTAATTGCTTCATCTATATCATCCAAGCCAAGTTGATTGGCAGGAATAGTATCATTCTTCAAAATAATCTTAATCCCTGGCTCATGAAAATCTTCATACATAGCCATTGGTACTGTCCAATCTATTCCGAATGTACCTAATCCAAAATATGGTTCATCTGTCCACCATACATTTTCGTTGATCCCTCCTGGCCCTAATCCTGTAAATATTTTTGCCATCTCTTTAATATCGGCATTATCATACGTTGGGATTGAGTTACCGTCATTATTAAGTTGATGTGTCCCATCATTATTAAGTTCGTACAATCCAATAGAAAATAACTGCATAATCTCTCTTGCATAGTTTTCATCAGGATGAAGATTTTCTTCAGGCACCGCTTTTGGATTATTAAAATGACTGAGATAGTATCCCATTGCTGCATGTAAAGAGACTTCAGAAAGTATATCTTTATAATTGCCAAAGGCACCTTCCAATAATTTGTCATAATAATGGGCCATTGCTATAGCCTCTCCTCCTAAATCAGAGTTAGAAGATATTACAAACATTTCAGAAAGTGCAAAAGCAACTTTTTGTCTTATTAAATCAGAGGCGACCATATTATTATGCCACCATGCTGACGTCAACTCTGGCATAGCTGGACCAAATGCATCTTGTGGATCTTCATAACCACGGGAGTCTAAAGTATCAAGGTATTCTTCCCATATATCTTCTACCTCACTTTGCAAGTACGTCACTGGCTCAGTAATCTGTTGATCTATCCAGACTCCATAATCCATATTTTTTACAATATTAATCAAATCTAAATCTGCGCCCATTGTAGCTTGACTAAGAAATCTTCCAGTTTCAAATAATCGAGAATTCATACCTGCTCCATCAATAGTTTTAAAGGCTTCAGATCCTACTTCTTCGCTACTACTTATCACTGTAATTCCTTCTGAATGACCTGCACCTATATAGTCAGTATAGTCTTGGGCAGTTACAATAGAAATAGAACTAATTGCGATTAGAAAAGTAAATAAATATTTCATACTATTCTGATTTTATATAAATGGAAATCGCGATGATATCCACATTTATTTTTTGATTGTAATTGAAGCAGATGTTTTAGTATATTAAGTATTTTTCTTATTTGATCAATTGCAATTGCTTGCTTATTGTAAGCGTATCATATTGCAATCTAAAAATGTACGCACCTGCAGTAAAGTTACCCATGTTTAGAGGCAGAGATACCTTCTCTGATGATACATCAATCGATCCGTTTAAAAATTGTTTTCCAGTGATATCCACTACACTATAATTATAAGTACCTAAACGTAAATCTGTAAGTGTAATCATTGTCTCATTGTCAAATGGATTAGGAGATACTTCAATATTATTATCTATTAGCTTTTGCTCTTCAATATCTGTAGATGAAGTAGCGATTGTGGCTTGAAATCTCACTTCTGATAAACCATAACATGTCGCATGACCAAAGTTGGTAAGAGAAGTGATAATGACATACCTAGCATTGATTCCATTAAAATTTGGTCCTTCTTCGCCCTCATAAAATGAAGATGCTGGCGCCTCTGACATCGTATGATAGGCTAACTCTGTCCATTCTTCTCCATCATTAGAGTAATCTATTACAAGCTCTTGTGTTCCTATATCAGTCTGTTCGTAGGCATTTACATTCCATACGGTTGTTCCTTGCAGCTTATATTCATTACCAAAATCATACATAATCCAGTGACTATCCTCTCTTACTTTATTGGGATTCTCAGTTGCTGTACAAGATGTCCAACTATCTGATAAATCTGTACTATGACGATCAGGAAATTGTTGCGCCAAAGCAGTAGATGTTAGAAAAAGAAAAAGAATAATAAATTTCATACTTAATGAATTGATGTTTCAATAAAAGTTTAAAAATAAATATTTGCTTTTGACAACAATAAAGCCAAAAAACCTTATTTACTTTAAAAAAACTCTTTCAATAATGAAATAACTTTATATTAAATATAAGAATAATTCTCGCTTATATTCGCTGATGAATAAAGAATTTAAATCGTATTCTGAATTAGACTCTAGCTTTGACTAAAAGTTTAATTCATAAAACATATTTGCAATAAGGTTAGCTAGATGAATAACAAAATCAGAAGTTTTGCCGTCTTTCATTAAATAAATACAACGAATTCAACTCAAAACGATTTAATAATTAAGAACCTATCTTAAATGAAATATATATTATTTGTCCTCCTTACTGGTCTAACTGCTTATGGTGCAATAGAGGGGTATGGACTTTATAAGGATCAGCAGCAGGTAAGTCAACTGAAAGCTGACCGCGCTGATATCAATAAGATCAACTATGGACTTTTTAACCTAGAGCTCTGGAAGCAAAAAGCTATGACGATTTTTGATAGTAAGATTGGTGAATTTAAAATCAGTCCAAATGTATATAAGCAACTAGAAGATGAGGTGATGATATATCTTGATAATGTATATGAAGAATATATAGGATCTGGTAAGCTAGTAAATGAAATGATTTCTCAAGCGGAAGAATCTGGTTCTGTCAATAAGTTTTTCTTAAAGATGATCAAAGGCAATATTGGTGATCAAATCAAACAACTAAATATTGATAAACAGCTACCTACCATAGCTAAAGCTATCTCAAAAGAGATCAAAGCGAATGAACCTAAAATAAGGTACTATGTAGAAGAAGGAATACAAGACATGTTATTTGCTGGAGCAGAAGAGGTAGAATTTACAGATCCTAGATCAGTAGTATATCAATTGTATGGTGCCGATAATCTAGAAGGTACCAATAAAGCTATACTCGATCAAATCGAAGCCATAGATCCAATAATCGATAAAGCGCTTGAGAGAATCATTATCATTATGGTTATATCAATCCTCTTAGGATTACTTTTATACAACATATTAGGATTTAAACTGTTCGTCAGTCATTGGACCATCGCTTCTGTGTTGTTATTAGTATTGGGTGTGAGTATGCCTATGATTGATTTGGACGCGAGACTCAATTCCTTCCAGATGGATCTGTTAGGTAGCAAGATCGGATTTGACGAGCAGTCACTTTATTATCAAAGCAAATCAATCATAGATGTTACCACTACCCTGATCAAAGAAGGAGCTGTCGACCTCAAAATAGTAGGGTATATGATTTTGATGTTTAGTGTAATCTTCCCTTTTATTAAACTTTTACTCTCCGCTCTTTTCTTATTTAGCTCCAAGGTAGCCAACAGCAAATTAGCCAAAGGAATAATTTTTCACTTTGGAAAATGGAGTATGGCTGACGTATTTGTCGTGGCACTATTTATGGCCTATATAGGATTCCATGGATTGATTACTTCACAACTTGGTGATATATCAAGAAACGAAACTGGATTTGCCATAGAGACACTCAACTATAGTCGATTGGCTCCAGGAGCTCTATTCTTTACTAGCTATTGCTTATTATCCGTTATCATTGGTATCATTATCAATAGACACGACCAAAAAAGCGGTTATTCAGAGACAGTATAGAAGTAAATCTTGAATTCATTGATCTACAACTTTCATAGATTACTGAATTGCAAATTTTTACTCTACTATAATTAATAAATTATGGCTAGTTCTCCTTTTGCAATCCATTAGGCGTTGTTAATCATTACATAGAACCCCTTTGATTCAAAAGATTCTTATCAAGTGTCTCAGGTTTCTACTCTTCTATTAATATCTGTTGCTGGAATTTCGAACCAACTGATAGGATTAGTCATAATGATCGAGATTTATTTCATCTAAAATAGTAAAATGAAGATAGAATGCTTCCCCAACAAAAGGTAATTTAGCTGAAGACTGTTGACTGTTGATTGCGGACTGTAGACTACTTCTTCCGTTTCTTCTTTTTCTTCTTGTTAAATACCAGTTTATCGAGATCTCCTATAATACGATCTATGCTCAAGTTGTCCATATCGCTGAAAGTTTTCACTTCTGTATAGACGTCACCTTTAAGCTCCATCACGTTGATCTTCTTGCCTAGAAACGATTGTATCTCATCTAATAAATCTTTCTCACCAGCACTACAAAATGTATACGCTATTCCTCTCTGATCTCCTCTACCTGTCCGACCTACACGGTGGACATAATTCTCTGTATAGTCGGGTAGGTCGTAATTGACCACAAAGTCTACATTAGGTATATCGATTCCTCTTGCACTTACATCAGTAGCGATAAGCAGTTTGACTTTACCGGTCTTAAAAGCCTCCATAACATTGAGTCGATCCGATTGTGCCTTATCGCCATGCATTGTAATAGATTCTACACCTACCCTATCCATCGCTTTTTTCACTCTTTCCGCTCTTACCTTCGTCCTTACAAAAACTAAAATTTTAGCCTTATCCTCTTCTCTTACTAAACGCTCCAAGAAAAATCGTTTATCATCCATCTCCACATACATCACGTAATGATCTACTTTCTTAGCGACTGGATCTTTAGGAGATATCTCAATTTTTATTGGATTATTAACTATCGAATACGCTAGTTTTTTGATAATAGGATTGATCGTAGCTGAGAAAAATAATGTTTGACGCTTCTTAGGTATGTGGCGCATCATGTCAGTGATGTCTTTTATAAATCCAAGATCCAACATATGATCAGCTTCATCAAGTACGAGTGTATGTATCCTATTAGTTCGAAGATGACCTTGGCTGATCAGATCAAACATACGCCCTGGAGTAGATATCAATATATCAACACCGTCTTGTAATTTCTTGATTTGCTTATCTTGCTCTACACCTCCGTAAAGTGCAAATACTTTTATTTTAGTCTTCTTAGCCAAAGTCTCAAATACCTCTGCCAATTGTATAGCCAACTCTCTAGTAGGGACCATGACTAGACATCTGATTCCATCCCTTCTTCCGGGTATCTTGGCCATCTGTAGACTATGTATAATAGGGATGGCAAATGCTGCTGTCTTACCCGTACCAGTCTGAGCTATTGCCAATACATCATCACCTCTCATTACTACAGAGATGCATCGATATTGAATATCGGTAGGCTTCCGCCAGCCCAACCTTTCGATGTTGTCCTTGATCTCTTTTGATAATGGATACTTGTTAAATTTCACTTTAATTATTACTTATGAAACGAAATATAATAGCAGCTCTAAACGGCATTAATCACACTATAAAAACTGAAACTTGTTGACTAAAATTAATCTTCCGGCCAAATAGGTCTTTCGTTTTTCTTCGGTGCATCTATAAGTTCAATTGGTCCCTCTATGGTTTTCTTTGGCGCTTCCCAGTTTTTCTCTATCTCTTCTTTAGCCTTCTTTGGTGCTTCTACACTTTTCTTTGGCGCCTCCCAATTTTTCTCTGGTGCTTTTCTAGCTTTCTCTGGTGCATCCCAACTTTTCTCTGATGCTTCTTTAGCTTTCTTTGGTGCCTCTAAACTTTTCCCTGGTGCTTCTTTAGCTTTCTTTGGTGCTTCTAAACTAGCTAGTCTTGTGCTATCTTTGTCCAGCACCACAAGTTTTTGCTTATAGAGAAGTCCGAGTGCTTTTTTAAATACTTTTTTGCTCATGCGAAATGTACGAGATATTCTTTCTGGATTACTCTTATCTGTAAACTCCATTGAACCCCCATGCTTCTCTAGATAGTCCAGTATCTTCTGAGATTCATCAGTTACCTTATTGTATCCAAATGGTCGTAGTGATAAATCTATCTTTCCATCCTCTCTTACTCTCTTGATAAATCCATGTTTGATGTCTCCTGGCCATATCTCTTCGTAGATATCATCTTGGTAGACTAAACCTACCATACTTCCATCTATGATCGCTGTATATCCTAGAGAAGTTTCATGCCACATCATTAATTCTACTCCTGCTCCTACTTTAAGTTTGCTAGAGTTTCCGTCCAAATACTTCATGAGTTTAGTAGTACCTACTAGTCTGTGAGTCTCTTCATCAAGATACATATATACTAGTGTCTCATCACCTGGGCTGAGTCTTCTTCCTTGATTTCTAAATGGTATCAATAGATGCTTCTCTACGCCCCACTCCATAAATGCGCCTATCTCATTTACATCAAACACCTCTAACAATGCGATCTCTCCTACCTGTAGCTTAACTTGTTCTGTAGTCGCTACATTCCTTCCTTCACTATCTTTGTAGAGAAAAACTTCGATGTCTACACCAAATTCCATCTCTTCTGTGACAAACTTGTTAGGAAGTAAGACTTCATTACCGATTTCATCCGTAAGGTAGAGTCCGTGAGGAGATTCTCTTTCGATTTCGAGTGTATTCAATTTTCCTAAGTGTAGCATTGATATGGACTTTTAGTCGTTTCAGATTTCAGTATTGAATGGTTCAATAAACTGAGCTTCTGTAAGAAATGCAAAGTTAGTTATTTATAGAGTATTATTATCTTCGACCTTGTAAATACAGTGATATCCAAGGTTATAGAAACCTACGTAGTGGTTTCCATCTAAAACTCGTAAACAAGAAATCTAATCCTATTTTTTATTGCTCCTAATTGACTTGAGCCAATTCACCTTTGAGGTATTCTATGACATCTACTTCGATACTATCTACACCTCTCATATCTGATAGAAACCAGCTGATCCAGTCTCCGAGGTGTACGAAGTACATATTTTTTTCTATCAAGCTTTGCCCTTTCGAGTATGTCTCAACCACTGTATCGCACAGATTACCAATAATCTTACTATTGATATCCATACGTATGGAATTACGCGTATAGTCATCTTTATTCCTAAGAAAAAGTACTGACAATCTCTTATTGTGATCTTTCCAACCAACTAATTCATTATGATTCATCTCTGGAATGACATTATGCCAACAGAGCATCTTAGCATTTTCGTTAATTTGCTGACGCAGTCTTACTGCTACTGACTCCATACGATCTGTTGTATATAGAATTGGAATAGTGCCAAACATATGTTTCGCAATCTTCCGAGCTTCCTCCTTAATGGAGTCCACGTCAAACTTCATTAGATCAATAGATGCTTTCAGCTCTTTTTTAAATCTATCATTGATGAAGCCTAGTTTATTCATGATATACAATTGCTGTACAAATGAGAACCCTAGGCAAGCTCTAGGGCTTGGCCAGTCTCCAGGAACAGTGATATGATCGTAACCTTTCTCTTTGGCAATAGCAATCAACTTACCACCTCCAGATACGATTACTACTTTAGCTCCAGATGCCTCTATTCCTTTAAGAGCCTCTAATGTTTCCTCCGTATTTCCAGAATACGACGATATTATAGCTAGTGTATTTTCATTTAGATATGCAGGAACTTGATAGCTCTTACCTACAAGATATGGAACCTTACAATCATCTTTGATTAATTCCGCTACGAAATCTCCTCCAATACCAGACCCTCCTAATCCAGCGACATAGACCAAGTTGATCTCCTGATCGTAAGGCAGTATAGTTGCGTTCTCACCGATTTCCATTGCCTCGACTAGTTGAGCTGGAAATCTCTCTATTAATTGGTCCATCATATCTTTACCGAATTATTTATCTATTTAAGTGGTTGTTAACCCAAATGCATGGGAATGTATTATACAAGTAGCTATTTACAAAAATATACAGAAAAGCGAGATTACGGAGTTTTACTAATCGTATTTTTGAAACTAAGCAAATGGCAAGACACAATAAAATAGGAGCGATGGCAGAAAATTTAGCCACAGACTATCTATTACGTAAGGGATATAAAATACTCGATCGCAACTGGCGATTTAGTACAGCTGAAGTGGATTTGATCGGTATGGATGGTGAGATATTAGTGTTTGTTGAAGTAAAAAGCCTTGGATATGATACATTTAAGAGACCAGAAGCTAGTGTAACATACTATAAGCAAGGATTGATCATGGATGCTGCTTCTCAGTATATGGAAAATATTGGTCATGAGTGGGAAATTAGATTTGATGTGATATCCATGATACTAAATGAAGGTGAATTCATAGAATTGGTACATTTTGAGGATGCATTTTTTGAGTGATTGTTCCCAGAAGAGTAGAATTAGGTTTAGTAACATACAACTAATCAATCTTGTATATATATTAAGAAATAACATACAACTATAATCGATACTAAATATATCAGGGCCAACCAATTAGAAGTAAAAATTACTGATAAGACTTTCATATTTGAGCATTATATTTTATCTTTGCGCTCTATTTGTAAAAAACACTATGGCTATGTTTGAAGTAATTCAAAACCATGGTAACTAAACAATACTATAATGAAAAAAGGAATACACCCAGAAGCTTACAGAACAGTAGTCTTCAAAGACATATCATGCGATGAGTCATTTTTAACTAAATCATGTGCAGCTTCTAACGAAAATGTAACCTGGGAAGATGGAAATGAATACCCACTAGTAAAAGTGGAAATTTCATCAATGTCTCACCCGTTCTTCACTGGTAAGATGAAATTTGTTGATACAGCAGGGCGTATTGATAAGTTCAACACAAGATTCGCTAAGTATGCCAAGAAAATGGAAAAGCCTGGTTTGGAAGATGAATCAGATAACACATAAAAAAAAAGCCCTTCAAAATATGAAGGGCTTTTTTTTTAATAACCGGTGACCTCCCCAATTTATGTCGCCTCAATAAAAAACTAGACTTTAAAAACATGCGTAACGTAATCTTGTTTGATGATGATAACTGGAACGGCTTACTTCCACTAAGCTTTACAAGACCAGTATGTGAAATCAGAGTAGGAATACTAACTATCAGAGAGAAATGGGAGAAGGTTCTTGATGCCAGATGCTCATATATCACCCAAGATTTTCTATCTGAGAAATATGCCATCCATATTGATGATGACAATATCATCATCAATAGTACTATACTACCAACAGCTAAACTCAAGAGTCTTATCAATAGCCTTGAACCAAATGAAGCCATCCTTATGAAGGATGAGCTAATCGCAGCTCGTTTATATAGAAAACAGTTTGATCAATTGATCGAAGATGATAATATCGATGAGATCAAAGGCATGGATATCTCGGAAGAAGAAGTAGTAGTCAAAAGAATCCTTAGACCTCAAGATGTATTTAATCTTAATGGTGAAGAGATAGAGCAAGACTTTGCGTTGATTACCAAAGGAAGAAAATCGCAAGATCTACATAAATCTAATGTGCTTATAGGAGATGCAAGTAAACTATTTATAGAAGAAGGTGCTGAAATATTTTGTTCTTCTCTCAATACTACTAAAGGATCTATATATGTCGGCAAGAATGCTGAAATCATGGAAGGGTCTAATGTACGAGGTGGACTCGCCATGTGCGAACACTCTGCACTCAAACTAGGTGCAAAAGTATATGGAGCTACTACGCTCGGACCATATACTAAAGTCGGTGGAGAAGTGAATAACGTAGTATTTCTCGGATATTCTAACAAAGGCCATGACGGATTCTTAGGGAATGCTGTTATAGGAGAATGGTGTAATCTAGGTGCAGATACTAACTCTAGTAATCTAAAAAATAATTACACAGAAGTCCGTATCTGGTCTTATTTAAGTAATCGGTTTGAATCTACAGGACTTCAATTTTGTGGTCTAATTATGGGTGACCACTCTAAGTGTGGAATCAATACTATGTTCAACACAGGTACTGTAGTAGGTGTATCCGCTAATATATTTGGTGCAGGATTTCCTCGCAATTTTATACCAAGTTACTCTTGGGGTGGACCTCAAGGATTTAAAACCTACAATATCGATAAGGCTATAAAAGTTGCACATGCAGTCATGGGCCGAAGAAGTTTAGTGTTAAGTCAAGAAGATGAAAAGATATTAAGATATATACACTTGCATACCGCACATCGCAGATCTTCGTAATGAAAACACCTAAATGGAAATACTTGCTGAGCTATCTCATGGAGGTACATCTCGAGAGCAGTAGTTCTGAGCATAACGAATATCTCCATGTCTCACTCAACAAAGGAAGATTACAACTCTCTACCGCAAATGCAATTTATAGCTATGCCGACAAGTACGAAAACTTCTACAATATTTTTAAGCAAATAAAACTTAATGATTCTATAGAAGATGTGCTCATTCTAGGATTTGGACTAGGTAGTATTCCATATATGTTGGAAGAAAAATTTGGCAAAGAATATTGTTATACCGGCGTAGAAATCGATGAAGAGGTAATCTACTTGGCAAGTAAATATGTACTATCTGATCTCAAGTCCGAAGTCATGCTAATCGAAGCAGATGCTATCAACTACATACATCAATGTACACAGACATTCGATCTGATTTGCATCGATATATTTGTGGATGATCAGATTCCTGATGTCTTCCTTACCTCAAATTTTCTCCATCTCGTAAAAGATAGCCTTACGGATAGTGGCTTAGTTGTATTTAACCACCTAGCGGATAGATCTAGCTACGAAGAGAAGGCAAGAAATTATTTTAAGGATGTTTTTAAAGATGCATTTCCAGATGGACAATATTTACAGGTACGAGGAAATGGGATGATGGTCAGTTCTTGAATGCTCTAGTAGGCAAAGTAACTTACGAAATCTCTACGAACAAATGAATATTCAATCTTAAGACTTGTATTTTTCAACAAAGTCACATTACAACTTTAGTCCAAGCGTTTTCGCAGAAAGCCGCTTTATAAACCTTGATTTTCTTACATTTGCATATACACTAAATTGACATTATGTTTTCTATTAATATATATATAAAGTTTGCGTTGATCGCCATATTTCTATTGGGGGGCATCAGCTTAGCATTAGTCTATGGCCTAGGTTATAGTTGGATTTTGATACTTATTGGATTGATACTCTTAGCTACTTATGTCTTACTGGGTACTGTACAGTCAGCAGCACAGCTAGTCCAAACTTCAGATTTTGAGGCGGCGGAGAAGAGACTTGGGCTTACACTCAGTCCAAAGTTATTATATGTAACAAACAGAGCCTTTTACTATATCATCAAAGGATCTATAGCTATGCAAGCCAATAAGCATGAAGAAGCTGAAACGCTATTCCAACAAGCGAATGGATTAAAACTACCTTCTGATAATGAAAGAGGAATGGTACTGCTACAACTTGCTGGGCTCAATGCTAATAAGCAGAAGTGGACCACCGCTAAAAACTACTACAGGGAAGCTAGCAAGCTTAACATCACAGATTCGCAACTCAAGGAGCAAGTAGATATGTTTGGCAAACAAATGAAGCAAGCTGGAGCTACCAAAGGCGCTCAAGGGATGATGGGAAGGAGCGGAAGTAAAGGGAAGCAAATGATGCCAGGTGGTAAGAGAAGAAGACCTAAAATGAGATAGTAGCTTAACTTATTGTATTACTATTAATCCAATAAAGAATATTAACAACCCAGCGTAAGTGATCACTTTGGATTACTTTTGTTTGGGAGTGAACTTAAACAATAGGGTAAACGAGAAGTGCCAATACAATGCATAATTACCATCCTGTATTTTGGATTTACATAGTATAATTATTGATTAGCGTAAGACGAATTTGGTTGTCATTTGACTAAAGAAAATCTAAACAAAGTAGAGTAGTGAAAATGTATTTGTAAATTTAGTAATAGGTAATTACAAGTAAAATTATTGAACGCTCCAGAAATGAATTCCTTATATCTCTTCGAAGGTATACAAGTACTACGTGGCTCGAGCAATACCCTACTAAATGACGATACACCAAGAAACAAAAAGCCTCTGAAGAAATCTCCAGAGGCCTAAAATCTCTATAAATCAGAATTTAGTTTATACCTTGTTCTTCTCTAATTTTGTTTAAAGCACTACCTGATCTTACCCATTCAATCTGAGCTTGATTGTATGTATGTGCAACTTTGAATTCATCTTTAGTACCATCGTGATGATCGAGCTTAATAGTAAGTGGAGTATCTGGTGTCATCTGATCGAAATCTTTAATAGTTACGATATCATCTTGTCTCACTAAATCATAGTCAGCTTTATCTATGAATGTCAATGCTAACATTCCTTGCTTCTTAAGGTTAGTCTCATGGATACGTGCGAACGACTTGACAATAACAGCATTGACTCCTAAGAATCTTGGCTCCATCGCTGCATGCTCTCGAGATGATCCTTCTCCTAGGTTCTCCTCACCGAAAACTACAGTACCTATCCCCTTAAATTGGTATGCCTTGGCTGAATCAGGTACAGCTACATAATCGTTTGTAATATAGTTAAGTACTGAGTTTGCTTTATCGTTAAAGTAGTTTATCGCTCCTGTATAGCAGTTCTCCGAGATATTCTGTAGGTGACCTCTATATGTCAACCATGGTCCAGCCATAGAGATGTGATCTGTAGTACACTTACCTTTTACCTTGATTAATACTCTCATATCAGTCATATCATCTTTTGTGATAGGCGTAAATGGAGTAAGTACTTGTAATCTATCAGATGTAGGCTCTATTACTACATTGATTCCACTGCCATCCTCTGCAGGTGCATTGAATCCTCTGTCTTCTACGGCGAATCCATTGGGTGGTAATTCGAATCCTGTAGGCTCGTCAAATTTCACTTGCTCCCCTTGATCATTAGTCAAGGTATCAGTTTCTGGATTGAAATCTAATCTACCCGCTATCGCTACTGCTGCTACCATTTCTGGTGACGCTACGAATGCGTGAGTATTAGGATTTCCGTCCGCTCTCTTAGAAAAATTTCTGTTGAAAGAGTGTATGATACTGTTCTTAGGTGCATTCATAGGATCGTTATACCTCGCCCATTGACCGATACATGGTCCACATGCATTGGTAAATATCTTTGCATTGAGATCTTCAAATATCTGAAGTATACCGTCTCTTTCTGTAGTATATCTTACTTGTTCAGATCCTGGATTGATACCAAATTCAGCTTTAGTCGTCAGTCCTTTGTCCACGGCTTGCTTAGCTATAGATGCCGCTCTTGATAGATCTTCGTAAGAAGAGTTAGTACATGAACCAATTAGTCCCCACTCAATATCAAGAGGCCATCCGTTAGATGTAGCTTTATCCGTCATCTCATTACCCGCTGGGGTAGATAAATCTGGTGTGAAAGGTCCATTGATTAATGGCTTAAGTGTAGAAAGATCGATTTCGATTACTTGGTCGAAGTATTTTTCTGGATCAGCATAACATTCAGCATCAGCGGTTAAGTGCTCTCTTACCTCGTTAGCAGCATCTGCAATATCAGCTCTATCAGTAGCTCTTAGGTATCTATCCATACTATCGTCATAACCAAATGTAGAAGTCGTGGCTCCTATCTCCGCTCCCATATTACAGATCGTACCTTTACCGGTACAACTTAGATTAATCGCTCCCTCACCGAAATATTCTACTATTGCACCGGTTCCACCTTTAACAGTAAGAATATCCGCAACTTTGAGTATTACATCTTTAGGAGAAGACCATCCAGAAAGTTTTCCGATTAGTTTGACACCTATCAGCTTAGGATTCTTTAGTTCCCATGGCATTCCTGTCATAACATCTACTGCATCAGCTCCTCCTACACCGATGGCTACCATACCTAGACCACCTGCATTTACAGTATGACTGTCAGTACCTATCATCATTCCACCAGGAAATGCATAATTTTCTAATACTACTTGGTGAATAATACCTGCACCTGGTTTCCAAAAACCGATACCATACTTGTCGGACACCGACTCTAAAAAATTGAAAACTTCGTTACTTGTATTGATTGCATTTTGAAGATCTGCATCTGCACCTATCTTAGCTTGGATCAAGTGATCACAGTGTACTGTGGATGGTACTGCTACTTTGTCCTTACCTGCCATCATAAATTGCAATAATGCCATCTGAGCCGTAGCATCCTGCATCGCAACTCTATCAGGAGCAAAGAAAACGTAATCCTTACCTCTACCATAATCCTTGAGTGGACTTTCGGCATGAAGGTGAGAGTACAATATCTTTTCTGATAATGTAAGTGGTCTATTTAACTTCTCTTTTGCTACGAGGAGTTTCTCGCCTAAAGTCTCATAATGAGCCTTGATCATATCTATGTCAAATGCCATTGTATTTATTTAATTGTTAACAAGTAGTGCAAATTTAAAAAATATAGAGGAATACTATGCTTGAATGCCAATCAAGGCAAGGAATACTAGTATTTAGATCATTTCCTAATAAAATCAATACTGATAAAATATCCTTAAACGACATTCTTTAGCAATTAACTAAGGCGATAAGTTAATAAATACTTGCACTGATGTTAGTTGATCAAATATGGCGGTAGTTGCCGTCACTAACGGTTGCCATTCAATCAAAACAAGATTATCTCCAAAATCAGACAAATAATTAAACCAACTCGAAATAATAGATTTAGCAGTGATTCTACTTACAATTTTTAGAAATTAAAAAAATAAATCGCTTTAATTATTAAGTTCTAAAAATTGCCTAGTTATATGCTTTCGTTCGTAATTAATAAATAATAATTACTCACTTATTTCATTCATTGGGCAATCTCTAAGCATACTAATGCTAAATATTGAATCTGAAGAGAGCTAATTTCTATCCAAAAGCTAGTACCTTATTTTTCTAAATGTATTCCTTCCTGCTAATCCAAGATATCCCAATTGGCTATCGTACATTTGGTTACGCAAAATATATTTAACTCTATAACCAATGAAAGCAAAAGACTACGCAGCAAAACTTAGACAAGCACAAGCAACTAAAATACCTATCTCACCTCTCAGAGATGACATAGGTGAACATAATGAAGAATTGGCTTATGCCATTCAGCAAGTCAATACGAACCATAAGTTAGTAGATGGCGCACGAATTGTAGGGAAGAAAATTGGCCTTACCTCTATCAAAGTACAAGAGCAATTCGGTATCTCTACTCCTGACTTCGGTATATTATTCGATGATATGGAAGTATTGAATGGTTTATCATTACCGATATCAGAAGTGATGCAACCTAAAATAGAAGGTGAATTAGCATTTGTCTTAGGTGGAAGCTTAGACAATGATAAACTTACGATTGTCGATATTATCAATTCCATTGACTATGTACTTCCATCTTTAGAGATAGTAGGTAGCCGTATCGATAACTGGAATATACGCATTGCAGATACTGTAGCGGATAATGCATCTGCGAGTCACTATGTATTAGGTCACACACCAAAAATGTTAGACGACATCGACATAGTAAATTGCAAAATGAATATGACAATCAATGGTGAATTGAAATCTTCTGGAAGTGGCAAAGATTGTCTTGGTTCTCCACTTAATGCTGTTCTTTGGTTAGCACGCAAAATGCAAGCAGTAGGTCAGCCACTACAAGCTGGAGAATTGATATTATCAGGATCGTTAGGACCGATGGTTGTGGTAAATGCTGGTGATCATGTTGATGCTGAATTTGAAGGGCTAGGCAGCGTATCTATCTCATTCACTTAATTGAAATTGCTTTCCTACTTAATTTAATTTCAAATATGACTAAGTTCGAGAAAAGTCAATAATAAATAATAAATGAAAACGAAGGTTGCAATAATAGGCAGTGGCAATATCGGCACAGATCTTATGATCAAAATAATGAGACTTTCTGAGACATTAGAAATGTCTGTTTTTGTTGGTATAGATCCTGAGTCGGATGGACTAGCTAGAGCTCAGCGAATGAGTGTTGCTATTTGTCACACTGGCGTAGATGGTTTGATCCAAATGGGTGTGTGGAAAGATATAAAAATCGTATTCGATGCTACATCTGCAAGGGCACACTTATACAATTGGGATAAGATCAAAGCATTTCCAGATAAAAGGATCATAGATCTGACGCCTGCTGCTATAGGTCCCTTCTTAGTACCACCAGTTAATTTCTCAGATAACATCGATGTACCTAATGTAAATATGGTAACCTGCGGAGGACAAGCCACTATCCCAATTGTAGCGGCAGTCAATCGTGTTGCAAAAGTACATTATGGTGAGATCGTAGCTTCAATAGCCAGTAAGTCTGCAGGTCCTGGAACTAGAGCTAATATTGACGAATTTACAGAGACCACTTCAAAAGCAATAGAAAAAGTAGGCGGTGCAGATCGTGGAAAAGCAATCATTGTTCTTAATCCTGCAGAACCACCCTTGGTGATGCGAGATACTGTATTTACATTATCAGAACAAGCAGACAGAGAAAAGATAAGAAAGAGCATTCACGAAATGGTAGCAGAGGTGCAAAAGTATGTTCCTGGCTATAAGCTACATCAAGAGGTTCAGTTTGATGACATACCAGAATCTGAGCCTGTATTTATAGAAGGTTTGGGGAATAGACATGGACTTAAAACTACAGTACTTCTAAAAGTAGTTGGTGCTGGACATTATTTGCCGAAGTTTGCTGGAAATTTAGATATTATGACTAGTGCTGCGAGAGCTACGGCGGAGCGAATGGTTTCTCTCCACATTCCAAAATAAAGGAAATTTCATATTCCAAAAATATTGAACGAAAATGAATTTAATTTTATCTGTAAGAGCCATGTATGGGATTTGGACTTTTAGATTTTATATATTAGAATTTATTTTTTTAGAAAATTGGATTTGCAAAATTTAAAGGAGAGCACATTGGGACTTGCTATTCTTATAAGACTATTTATGAGTAGATTATCTAAGATTACTTACAATTTTAAAGACACAAAATAAACAACCAAATCATCAAGCTCTCTAGAAGCTAACTATATAAAGGCGAATGAAAAAATAGGACCGAAATATCTTGATTATATTATGAAAATTGCAAAAAACGAAGCTAAATAAAATGTCTATTGATAGAAAGTAATTGTAGGCAACAGTGACTTGGATGAAGATACAATAAAAGAAAACAAATACCTTATTGATGAAGTAAAACAACTACAAAGATTACTATCTGCAATAATCAATAAACTAAAAATTAAATCTACTCTCGAGCCATGTGCAGAGTTTAAAATTTTAAAACTTGGAATTTAAATTATGGATTATAATATCAAAATAGTCGACGTAACACTACGTGATGGAATGCATGCCATTCGCCATCAATATTCTAAAGAAAAAATAAAAGAAATAGCAATCGCTTTGGACCAAGCAGGAGTTGATGCTATTGAAATTTCTCATGGTGATGGATTAGCTGGTGGAAGCTTCAATTATGGGTTCGGAGCACATACCGATTGGGATTGGTTAGAAGAAATTAATGAGGTATTGACATATGCAAAATTGACTACATTAATTCTACCTGGAATTGCAACCATTGACGATCTGAAGAAAGCTCGCGATCTCGGCGTGGAATCTGTGCGGATCGCTACACACTGTACTGAAGCGGATATATCACCACAGCATATTGCAGCAGCGAAAGATCTCGGCATGGATGTCGGAGGATTTCTGATGATGGCACATATGAATAAACCTGCCAAGCTAGCACAACAAGCGAAAATCATGGAAGATGCTGGAGCAGATTGCGTGTATGTAACAGACTCTGCAGGAGCATTACTCATGGATGGAGTAGTTGATAGAATCAAGGCATTCAAAGATGTATTAAAAGACGAAACAGAAATTGGTATTCATTGTCACCATAATCTATCCCTTGGAGTAGCTAATACAGTAGTAGCAATGCAACATGGTGCGACTAGGTTAGATGCATCACTTGCAGGAATGGGTGCAGGTGCTGGTAACGCGCCGATAGAAGTACTCATAGCTGTAATCAATAAAATGGGGGTAAAGCATAATTCTGACGTATACAAACTTATGGATGCTGCAGATGATTTGATACGACCATTGCAAGAAAGACCAGTACGTGTAGATAGAGAGACACTTTCTCTTGGCTACGCGGGAGTCTACTCTAGTTTCTTGCTGCATTCTGAAAGAGCTGCCAAGAAATATGGATTAGACACTAGAGCTATCCTTGAAGAACTAGGACGGAGAAATATGGTGGGTGGTCAAGAGGATATGATCGTGGATGTGGCTTTGGATATGATTTCAAAGAAAAAATAGAACTTATATATACCTAGTTTAGTTGTGAATAAATATGGACATCAAAGACAAATCACTACTCAGAAGTGAAGCCTATATTAATGGAGAATGGATTAAAAAAGAAACTACTTTTTCGGTTTATAATCCATATAATCATGTCAAAATAGCTGAAGTTTCAAACTGCATCCAAGTAGATACTGAATCTGCTATTACTGCAGCCGATCATGCATTCCAGATATGGAGTAACTACACCGCTAACAAGCGAAGTAGAATTCTGCGAAACTGGTATGAGCTCATTATTGAGAATGTAACTGACTTAGCTCATATTTTGACTATCGAACAAGGTAAACCATTACAGGAAGCCATTGGAGAAATCAAGTACGGTGCTTCTTATATAGAATGGTTTGCAGAAGAAGCGAAGCGTGTGTATGGAGATGTAATCCCTGGCCAAAGTCGTAAGAATAGAATAACTGTAATCAAACAACCCGTAGGAATTATTGGAGCTATTACACCTTGGAATTTCCCGAGTGCAATGATTACTCGCAAGGTCGGCCCTGCTTTAGCTGCTGGTTGTACAGTAATAGTAAAGCCCTCTGAATATACTCCCCTCTCTGCTTTAGCATTGGCTGAGTTATCCGATAGAGCAGGATTTCCAAAAGGTGTAATAAATATTGTAACGACAAAAGATGCAGCTGCTATCGGAGAATCATTGACTTCTAATTCCAAAGTAAAAAAGATCTCATTTACTGGATCGACTCCTGTGGGAAAAATAGTCCTAAAACAGTCAGCCGATCAAATTAAAAAAGTCACTCTTGAATTAGGTGGAAATGCGCCTTTCATTGTTTTTGCAGATGCAGATATAGACGCTGCAGTTTCAGGATGTTATGATTCTAAATTTAGAAACGGAGGACAGACTTGTGTGTGTACCAATCGAATATTTCTGCATGAATCTATTCATAACGAGTTTATCGAAAAATTTGCTAATAAAGTCAAATCAATAAAAACTGGATATGGTCTAGACAAAGGTGTCGAAATAGGTCCGATGATCAATGAAAATGCGGTAATCAAAGATATAAATCTGATAAAAGATGCAACTAACAAAGGTGCGAAAGTAATCGCTGGTGGAATGCGAAAAAAAGGTTTGTTTATCGAGCCTACGATTTTATGCAACATAGATTCGAATATGGATATTTTTTCATCAGAGATCTTTGGACCTATTGCAGCGATATACAAATTTAAATCTGAATCCGAAGTAATAGAAATAGCTAACAACACAAAATATGGTCTTGCTTCATACTTTTATGGACGTGACTATAAATTAATATGGAGAGTAGCTGAAGCACTAGAGTTCGGAATGGTCGGAATCAATACTGGCCTAATGTCTACCGTCGCGGCTCCATTTGGAGGTATAAAAGAAAGTGGGTTTGGTAGAGAGGGATCTAAATATGGTATAGACGAATATCTAAATATTAAGTATATGTGTTGGGGAGATGTGGAGTGAGAAAAAGGAAAAAGCTGTTGCACGAATAGCCTATTTAAAATCTTCTTAAGAGCTTAACATTTTGAAACCTCAAGACCATATATTCTATAGACATTAGCACCTCAACAGCCTAGTTTGCTTCAATACATTAAATATCTAACATAAAATTATTCGACCAATTAGCTATGACTGAGACTGGTGATGGATATTTTATAGAATTTCTACCTCCTCCTCAATCTATATAATATTTGGTAAAAACTACGACCTAATACCATAGAGTAGATTGACTAAAGAGATGGATAGCATGTCAAAGTAAATGCCATAAGAGCGGCATACCACAGCAAAAGATGAAATCTTCGAATCTATGGTATTCGACACTAGAACTAATTCACCAAAAGAATCAGATACATCTATCACGGCTGAGAACAGATCCGTCTTTTCTCAGCAAATTGGAGGGTATCTAAGCGATCGGAAAGATAGTATTCTCATAACTTTAGTCCGTTAATACCGCATAGTTAATTATTTAGAGTGCTATATACACTTGAATGTCAATCGTTTAATTTCAACCCAAAATATTATTACATTTTTTATTACATAGATACTTGCAAGAATAGAAAATGATACTATTTTTGCACAGCTATTAACAGCAACGGTCTGGTAGTTCAGCTGGTTAGAATACCTGCCTGTCACGCAGGGGGTCGCGGGTTCGAGTCCCGTCCAGACCGCTCCAATAGAATAAAGGGTTTTCATCGATAGATGAAGACCCTTTTTCTTTTGTGGTGTAAACATAGTGTAAACAAACAAAGAGTCTAGTCCTCATTTGGACTATAATTGATAACTAATGAGCGAATTCAAAAGTTCCTAAAATGACTCTTTGTCAATAGGTTACGTTTAGGAGTTGAACATCCCAAAGCATGTAATCACCTGTTTACAAACTTTTGTCAATCCTGAATACCAACTACTCGTTCTTACTTCGAAAATCTCCTCAAGTGATTCCATACTTGTTTGGTACAATCCAATACTGTCTGTTGTTGTATTAAGTTTTGGATCAACAAGTATTTCAGCAAAATCTTCCTTATATCTTGAAATCTTAAAGCTCAACTCATTTATATCCATCGTTTTTGCACTATTTAACGTTAAGGTGATTCTGAGATTCAAATTATTTAGTGATATCTGTTTCATCTTAATTGCTTTTAATTGATAGAGAATGTGGATTACCTAAGATACTCAGCCATTCATCCTCAATATTAGTCTCATTAATAGAAGTCAATGATTTACATAAAATGAACTGATCTACATCATAATATTTAGCTTGCTGCTCTTTGAACCTGTTAATTGAATTGTGCAATGTTGTTTCTTCAGAAAAAGCAATAAGGATAAAGTAAGCCCTATCTTTTGGATAGTCATATTTGATATGGGCCCTAAAAGAAAGCAGGAGTTGAAGATGAGCATTAATCTGATTATAAATTCGCTTACTATCTTTACCGTAATGAAGCTCAATTAAGTAAAGCCTCTCAAATCCCCCTTCTTTTGCAAGCATTGTAGAATCTGGGATTATAAAGCTATTTTGAAAACTAACTTTATTAACCGATGTCATACGCCGAACCTTTCTATTGCTCCCTTCTTTATCAAAATATCTATGATATGAGAGAACTTCAGCTTTTCGCCTTCTAATCCATTTTTGTAGCTCAATCTTATTAAGTAATGAATATTCATGGTTTTGATAAATCATAAGGAACGAGTTTATAGTATTTAAATGGGTGAGTATTTATTAAACTGTCCTAGTTTTAGTTATTCTGAGTCATAATGTCAAATAAACTTTTCATTCGGCGTAATGCCTATAATTTAAAGGAGGTGCAAGATGGATAATGGTTCTTTCTAGATGGATTTAGTCTCTTAATACCTGACTCCTGTTCTTGAAGTTATTCATTAGCCCCTGTTCCCTAGTGAGTTAACAGAGCATTGTCATACTATAACTAATTTTGAGACAACATTTAAGTCAAGATTAACTCACACAAGTCAAATTCATATCCGTGTATTATAAATTTGAGCCGTCACTATTTAAACATCTCACTCTTTACATCAAAAAGTACGTTTTCTTAGTACTGCTTCTATTGATTTCAATCTCAGAATGTCATTCACAGCTTACTCCACGTGGATCAAGTTGTAAATACTTCTGGTTTGGTGACATTTCGGAAATAGTTGATTTTGAGTGGAGTGGAGAATGCATTTCAAATTTAGTATCTGGTAAAGGTGATATGTTACTTACATTTAACGATGGTAACATTGTCAAACTAACAGGAACTTTCGTTAACGGTTATCCATCAGGTTGGATATTTCAAGAAGGAAAACCACTATCTGGAGCTGGTTATACAATGTCATTGAAATTTGAAGAAAATCGGATTGTTGAAAAAATTTATGCACAGACCAATGCCAAGGGGCATGAGACAAGAGTGGAATGTTTTACAAATGATAAAGGTGAATGTTACAAAGGAATAATTTCTTATCATGATGCCGTCTACTATGGTGAAATGAATGACTGGCTTAGACATGGAAAAGGAAAACTAGTCTATCGCAGAACTGGCCAGTATAATGAAGGTGTTTTCGAAGATGATTTCCCTAGTGGATTTCACACAAAAAAAAGTAAGAACGGTACTATTATAGAACAGGGTTACCCCAAAAGCAATGCATCCTATTATGTATTGGAAAAAGGTTTAAACAGAGAACCTTCAAATGAAAGACTTGAGGCTGCGAGTAATATAAGATTTGGAAGTGTTATTAAATACAGTAAGTATTATAAGACTTGTGGTAGAGCCAGATCTCCAGAGACTACATTCCCAATTGAAAGAGAAATATTTCTAAAGGTCGTTGCAGTAGACAAAGACAGTGGAATGCTGACATGTAAAATGATTGATCATAGGGACTTGAATATTTTAGAATGCATGATTTACAAAGAATTAGGAGATTTCTATATCAATGATGTTGAAATCTCATATGGACAGATATTCGAATTGAACAAAGATGAAATTATAGGTGATCATCGTTTTCAATTTTGATCCTTATTAATTAAGGATCAAAAAAACAATATTCTTTTCTAGACCTATCTTATAAGATATCATTAAAGCAATGCCCCTTTGCAAGTAAGTTGCACGATTTTTATTTTATCTTTGCTTTCAGTGAAATTAATTTCGTACATATTATCCTTATACATGCTGGTACTTGCTTTTGTACCTTGCTCTGATGGTATTGATTTTATGCATCGTAATTGTGATTCTAATACCGAGATTGTAGATAAAGGTCATAATCATTCTGATCATGATCATCAAGATTTGTGTACACCTTTTTGTATCTGTGCGTGCTGTGGGTCGATGGCTACTATGCCTACAACCTTAGATTATTCAGGAAGACACTTGAAGATTTCTACGCTATGTATTCACAATTATCAGTCTAACTATTCTTTTGATTATAGTAAAGGTGTCTGGCATCCTCCAGCCCTAAGTTAAACCATATTTCAAGGGATATCTATGTCCCTAATATTCGTTCTTAGGTTTAACATTTCATAAATCAAATATTAATGTTCGATAAAATTATCGCTTATTCGGTAAAGAATAAGTTTGTCATAGGGCTATTTGTAGCGGCTCTTATCGTTTGGGGTATTTTCTCTCTACGACAGCTACCTATCGATGCAGTACCAGATATTACCAATAACCAAGTACAGATCATCACTATCTCACCGACCTTGGCAACCCAAGAGGTAGAACAGTTCATCACCACTCCTGTAGAGTTGGCAGTACAATCACTTCAAAAAACAGAAGAGATCAGGTCTATTTCTAGATTTGGACTATCGGTTGTTACGGTAGTATTCCAAGAAGGTTACGACATATACCTTGCTAGACAATTAGTCAATGAAAAACTTCAAGAAGCTGAGGAGGATATACCAAATGGATTAGGGACACCAGAGATGGCACCGCTGTCTACTGGTTTAGGTGAGATATTTCAATACGTCGTACGTCCAGAACAGGGATATGACGACAAATACTCACCAACAGAATTGAGAAGTATCCAAGACTGGATAGTCACTCGGCAGCTCTTAGGAATAGAAGGTATTGCGGAAGTAAATTCCATGGGAGGTTTCTTGAAACAGTACGAAGTCGCCATCGATCCTTCCAAACTTAAGTCACTTAATATTAGCATCACAGACGTATTTTCAGCATTAGCCAAGAGCAATGAAAATACAGGAGGTGCTTATATCGAAAAGAACTCTAGTGCCTACTACATAAGATCTGAGGGTTTGGCAAAGTCGCTTTCAGATATTGAAAACATCGTCGTCAGCGACCAAGGGAATATTCCACTACTGGTAAAAGATGTAGCGAATGTTGGTTATGGAAAAGCTCCTAGATATGGTGCATTAGTACGTGATGGCAAAGAAGTCGTCGGAGGTAAGGTCATGATGTTCAAAGGGGCGAACTCTGCACAGGTGACTGAGCTGGTGAAAGAAAGAGTAGTGCAAATACAAAAATCATTGCCTGAGGGAGTGGTTATAGAGCCTTACTTAGTAAGGGATAAACTGGTAAGTACCGCTATCAGTACCGTGACCACAAATCTCATTGAAGGTGGTCTGATTGTCATCTTCATTTTGGTGCTTTTACTAGGGAATTGGAGAGCTGGATTGGTAGTAGCGTCTGTGATACCATTAGCCATGTTATTTGCTATATCCATGATGAATGTACTAGGCATTTCTGCCAATCTCATGAGCCTTGGAGCCATTGATTTTGGCCTTATAGTGGATGGTGCTGTCATCATTGTCGAAGCTATAGTCCATCGCTTACAGAATAACAAGGCAGGTCTTTCTCTTACCCAAAAACAGATGGATGATGAAGTCATCACCTCTTCTCAGAAGATCAGAAGTTCTGCCGCTTTCGGCGAGATCATAATTCTATTGGTTTATATCCCTATTTTGGCTTTAGTTGGTATAGAAGGTAAGATGTTCAAGCCGATGGCAGAGACAGTCATGCTTGCTATCGCAGGAGCCTTGATTTTATCGCTTACCTATGTGCCTATGATGGCTGCATTGGTGCTAAATAAGAATGTAGTCAACAAGAAAACATTTGCAGATCGAATCATTGCATTCTTCCAGAGACTATATACACCTATCCTTAATGTAGCACTTCGCTTTAAAGCATTATTTGTTGCAGCTACTTTTATCATATTTCTAGCAAGCTTGTTTGGATTCAGTCGTATGGGTGGTGAATTTATTCCTACTCTAGAAGAAGGGGATCTTGCAATGCAGCATATTCTTCCCCCAGGTAGTTCGCTTTCTCAAAGTGTAGAAACTGCCAAAATGATTCAGAATAAACTCTTAGAAGACTTTCCTGAGATCGAAGATGTGGTTGCCAATATTGGCTCCGCAGAGATTCCTACTGATCCTATGCCTGTGGAGATCGCTGACTATGTATTGGTGATGAAACCCAAAAGTGAATGGACTTCTGCAAGTACGAAGCAAGGTATGTTTAACAAGCTAGAAGAAGCATTGCACTCAGTACCTGGTGTTGGATTTGAGTTTTCTCAACCCATCCAGTTAAGATTCAATGAATTGATGACCGGATCTAAAGCGGATATAGCGATTAAACTATTCGGAGAAGATCTGGATCAATTATACAAGAGTGCAACCGAGGCAGATAATGTAATCAGTAAGATAGATGGTGTGGCTACGGTGAATGTAGAACAGACCATAGGGATGCCACAAATAATGGTAACCTATGATTTTCAACGAATGGCTCAATATGGCTTGCATATCCAAGAAGTAAATCAAGTGATCCGCTCTGCCTTTGCAGGTGAGAAAGCTGGAATCATCTATGAAGGAGATAAGCGATTTGACTTAGTAGTGAGGTTAGCGGAAGACAATAGATCTGGACTGGAAGATGTGCGGAATCTGTATGTGTCTCTAGCCAATGGTAGCCAAGTACCACTCAGCTCTTTTGCCAATATTGACCTCATCAATGCACCTATGCAAGTGTCAAGAGAGAATACGAACAGAAGGATTGTAATTGGTGTCAATGTTGGAGATACGGATGTCGAATCATTGGTAGAAAATATTCAAACTCAATTGGATACTAAGGTGGAACTTCCAGTTGGTTATTACTTTACTTTTGGTGGACAATTCGAAAACTTGAAAGCTGCCAATGCAAGACTAGCCATTGCAGTACCAATGGCTCTGTTGCTCATTTTTATTCTTCTCTATTTCACATTTAGTTCGATTTCTCAAGCTGCATTAATATTTACTGCCATTCCATTATCTGCGATTGGTGGTATATGGGCATTGCAATTGAGAGGATTGCCATTTAGTATTTCGGCTGGTATCGGCTTCATCGCATTGTTTGGTGTGGCAGTTCTCAATGGTATCGTCCTCATTGGATATTTCAATCAATTAAAAACGGAAGGTATGACAGACATTATGGAGCGAATCATAACTGGTACAAAAGTGAGATTACGTCCTGTTATTATGACAGCGTCAGTTGCCTCATTAGGATTCTTACCTATGGCAATTTCTACATCAGGAGGAGCGGAGGTACAACGTCCTCTAGCTACTGTGGTGATAGGAGGATTGATCACAGCTACCTTCCTTACCCTCGTCATATTACCGATTTTATATTATTGGTTGGAAAGATGGAATGACAGAAAAGTAGGACGTAATGTCAATTCAAAAGCTATAGGTATGTCTATCCTTTTGATACTTGGTACAGTTACATCTAGTACAGCACAAGACCAACATCTTACACTAGATGAAGCCATTCAAATGGCAGTCAGTAACCATCCAAAATTGAAGGCAGCTTCACTTGATATAGAGAAAAATCAATCTCTTCAGAACCTAAAGTACAATCTTGGAAATACGGATATAAGTTATCAAGGAGATGGGTTATTTGATACTGATTTTGGTCAGCAAGTAAATCAAATTGGTATAGTCCAAAACATTCCTCACCCTGGAGTCAACAAAGCACAAAATAAAATACAAGATGCCTATGCCCTGCAAAGTGTGACCCAGAAAGAACTGTCAGAAAATGAAGTGGAGTGGAATGTAAAGCAATTGTACTTCGATATTCAATACAAAAAGGAAATGGAGAAGCTGTATGCGAACCTAGCTTCTACATATCAAAAATACTATGATAAAGCCGAAGTTAGAGTTAAGGTAGGTGCAGCAAATCCTATCGAGGCGTTGACAATCAAATCGAAATGGCAAGAGTATCAATTGCTACTGAGGCAGGTAGATCTTGAGATTACCAATCTGGAAAAGCAATTTCAGTTATTACTCAATACCTCTAGTAGAGTAAGTGTAGCAGATAAATTAAATCCTGTAGATCATATCATTCAAGAATCTGTGGATAACAACTTATCTCTATTGCAGTCTCAGCAAAATATAGCAATACAATCCGCAAAAGTTGATTTAGTACAATCAGCACTCAAGCCTAGTTTTAATGTTGGCTATGCTGCCCAACGATTCTATGAAGGAGGATGGTTGAGTGCTGCCGAAGTGGGTGTCTCATTGCCATTATTCAATGGACAAACCAAAAAGAAAGTGCAGGCTCAAAAGATGCAAATCGATATTGGTAATTACGAATACGAGAACCAACTACTTGTACTTAATCAAGAGAAACTCAGTATAGAGGCGAAAGTCAATCTGTATCAAGCTGGCATCGATTTTTATGATGATCAGATGAGATCTGTAAATCCTGAAATACTAAGAATAAGTAATCTCAATTACCAAGCTGGTCAGCTCTCGTATCTTGAGCTTCTTAATACTCTGCAGTTATTGGCTACTAACAATAGAAACTACTTAGAACAAATACTAGCTTACAATAAGGCAGTAGCTGATTATCAATTTCTAACTAATCAATAAAGACAAAACAATGAATACATTCAATTATATATTAACCGCCTTTGTAATCGCATTTCTATTTTCTGCATGTGGTCACAATCATAAAGAAGGCGATGGTCATGATCACTCTTCGCATTCTGAATCAGATGACCATGGAAGTCACGATGAGGGTCATGGTGAGCATGGTGAAGGAGGACTTCATCTCAGTATGGGCCAAGCTAAAACCATTGGATTAGAATTTGGTGATTTTACCTCATTAAAAGTAAACGATTTTGTGAAAGCTACTGGAACTTTAGGTTTACCGCCTAATGCTCAGTCTTCGATTTCTGCAAGAGCGGACGGCATCATAAAAGGCACTAAAAAGTTTGTAGAAGGAGCTTACATAAAGAAAGGTGAGACTATAGCTTACTTAGAAAATCCTGATTTCATCAAAACTCAACAAGAGTACCTTGAGATAATGGCAGAATTGGCTTTACAAAGACTAGAAGTAGATCGCCAACAAACATTGGTAGATGCTAATGCAGGCATAACGAAGGACTTACAACAAGCAAAGGCAAAAGCCAAGATTCTTTCTACGAAGGGTAAAGGTCTATCGAAACAATTATCCTATTTAAGTATATCAACAGATGATCTTACTGTGGATAATATCCGACAACAGATTTCAATAGCATCATCGGCAAGTGGCTACATCTCAGAAATCAATTTTCATAATGGAATGTATGTTGATAGGTCTTCTGTGCTTATGGAGATTATTTCTTCACAACATTTACATCTAGAGCTGGACGTATTCGAAGGGGCAATTGCCAAAGTAAAGAAAGGGCACAAGATCTCATATACAATTCCAGCTTATGGTGATAAAATCTACAACGGTGAAGTTGATGTGATTGGTAAAGAATTTAATTCTGACGCAAAGACTGTCAGAGTGCATGGACATGTTTCTGGTGAGAAGCCACCATTCATCAAAGATCTATTTATCAATGCCAAAATATGGTTGAGTGATGAGACGGCTACAGCTCTGCCTGAGAAAGCAATTATAACTGATGGTTCGTCATCGTTTGTGTTTGCAGCCATAAACTCTCAAAGTGAAGAGGAAATAGAATTTGAGAGACTAGCAATAATTCCTGGTGCTAGTAGCGATGGATTTACGGCGGTAAAACTTATAGATGCTATTCCTGAAGGGATGCAGATTGTCACAAAGGGGGCATACTACATCTATGCTCAATCAAAAGTTGGGGAATTAGCTCACGAACATTAAAAGAAAAGTATGATAGACAAAGCAGAAAGACTGTTAGCTGTTAAAAGCGTAAAGCCAACATCTGTAAGGATTCTAGTGCTGGCTCATCTTCTTAAAGATGCGAAGGCTCAATCTTTAAAAGATCTTGAAGTTTCACTGTACAATACGGATAGAAGCTCAATATTCAGAACACTTAAAACCTTCGAGGAATACAAGGTTGTGCATAGTATTGACGATGGATCAGGAATGATGAAATATGCAGTCTGTGCAGAAGGGTGCAATTGTGATCCGAAAGATCTGCATTATCACTTTTATTGTACTAATTGTAGTCTCACCTACTGTCTACTAGATAATCCTATACCGATAGTAACACTCCCTGAGAACTTCAAAATGCATCAAGCAAACATGGTAATAAAAGGACTATGTGATAAGTGTCCTTAACCTTTGCAATCGGGTTGCATGGCATTGGCAATAGCTTTGTATCATTCTTTAATTAAAATTCTATCTGATGAAATGTAATTCTCTGTTTATAGTTATACTTCTATTATGCTACAGTTCCGTTGTCCTTAGCCAATCTTCAGACATAACCATAAACCTATCGGATAGCGAATCACAAGAACCTCTGATAGGTGCCACTATTCAGATTGACGAATTGGAAATAGGTACCGTAACTGATCTTGATGGTGTAGGTAGTTTTGCAAAAGTAAAGTATGGCACCTATCGATTTGAGTTCTCTTATGTTGGTTATGAGGAGATAGATACAACATTGATAATAGATGAACCGTACTCAGTCTTTGACTTTAGCCTTAATGTCGAAGGAGAAGAATTAGAGGGTGTGACTATAGCTACTACTAGGAGTACAAGAACAATCAAAAAAATACCTACTCGTCTTGAATTTATCGGTGGAGAAGAATTAGAAGAGAAAGCCATTATGAATGCCTCCAATATATCAATGGTACTAAGAGAAAGCACAGGGATTCAAATACAACAAACAAGTCTTAGTAGTGGAAATAGGAGTATCAGAATACAAGGATTAGATGGCCGATATACACAGTTGTTAAAAGATGGTTTTCCTCTTTATGGTGGTTTTTCAGGTGGTTTGAGTATCATGCAAATTCCGCCCTTAGATCTTGCACAATTTGAAATAATAAAAGGAAGTTCTTCTACACTTTATGGTGGTGGAGCGATAGCAGGTCTTGTTAATATGGTTTCCAAAAGACCAGAAGATGAGCCTGAAGTCAATATTTTGCTCTCTCAAACTCACATTGGAGGCAGTACTGGTAATGTTTTTTACAGTAAAAGAAATGACAATATTGGGTTTACACTTTACGGTGCAGCTCATTATAATTCACCCTATGATCCAGATGGTGATCAGTTTACTAATATCCCAAAAACAACATCTTTCTCTTTTAATCCAAAGCTCTTTTACTATCCTAATCCCAATACCACTTTATGGTTCGGTATAAATGCAACTTTAGATGAAAGAACTGGTGGTGATATTAATGTGGTCACAGACGGTGTTGATACAGAACATGTCTATTTTGAAGACAATAATTCAAGTAGACTTAGTACACAGTTTGCTTATGAAGCTATTCTATCTAAAAATCAAAGGATAGAAATAAAAAATAGTGTCGGATATTACAGCCGTAATACTGTTTTACCAAATTTTGCATTTGATGGCGACGAGATAAATTCATTTACAGAGTTTAATTACTCTTCAAAAGGTAGTAGATCAGACTGGATACTAGGTGCAAATTTATATACAAACTCCTTCCAGGAAGAAACAACTATTTCACCCAGAGACATGAAGCAAATCACTGTAGGTGGCTTTGTAAATAACACAACAGACATCAATGAAAAATTAATACTTGAGTCTGGATTTAGAACAGATTATAGCATAGATTGGGGTGTTTTCCCTTTGCCTAGAGTTGCTTTATTATGGAAAGCCTCCAATAGCTTTTCAACACGAATTGGCGGTGGTATGGGCTACAAGATACCTGATCTATTTACAGAAGAAGCAGCGACACTAAATTTTCAAAACGTGATGGCAATCTCACCTGACAAGTTAGAAGCAGAAAAATCATTGGGGATTAACCTTGACTTCAATTACACTACAGCCCTTACAGATCAATTATCCTTTTCCATGAATCAATTATTCTACAACACGTCAATTAATAATGCTCTACTCCTTGAGCAAGTCGCATCTTCACAATTTGAATTTAGTAATGCAACTGAAAATATCCAAAGCTATGGTTCTGAAACCAATGTAAAGTTTGTCTACCAAGACTTCCGCTGGTTTATTAATTATGCATATATAGATGTAAGGCTTAATTACTTACAAGATAGCCCTCAGAAGCCACTTACGCCAAAACACAATGCAGGTACAGTTCTAATGTATGAAAATGAAGATTGGAGGATTGGATACGAGGTGTACTACACTGGGAAGCAAAATTTATCGAATGGTACTAAGTCCAGCGATTTTACCACCATGGGCTTATTGGTTCAAAAACACTTTGAATGGGGCAGCCCATATATCAACTTTGAGAACTTTACTGACAGAAGACAAAGTAGATATTCACCAGAAGTATTGGGAACAACCCTAAATCCAGTGTTTCCAGAATTATATGCTCCAACTGATGGGTTTGTATTTACTGTTGGTATCAATATCAAGCCTTTTGGAAGAGAGGAATGCAGTGATGGCTGCCATGCAGAATAAAACTACGCACCATGTCATTACTAATATTCTTTCTTGTCTATTTCTTTCTAGTATTCTTTCTAAGATCATTCTTGCTCTGGAAACGTACTAAAATTAATCCATTGACTTTTAACAAAGGAGATGATGCTCACGGCTATAACGGAAAGGTTTTTAGCATTATATCCATCATCGAAGTAGTGGTGCTTGTCTTGTATGCATTTGTACCTAGCTGGGAAAAGTACCTTCTTCCATTTTGGTATTTAGAAAACGAATACCTTACTTATGTAGGTTGGTTTCTACTTGTGTTTTCCCTGGCTTTCGTTTGGTTTGCTCAGTCAAATATGAGGGATTCATGGCGTATCGGTATCGATGAGGAACATAAATCAGAATTGATTACAGATGGTTTCTTTGCCTTTTCTCGAAATCCTATCTTCTTAGGTATTATGATCGCTAATATAGGGTTGTTTTTGGTGTTGCCTAATGCATTTACACTTCTGATTATTGCACTATCGACCATTAGTATCAATACTCAGGTCAGACTTGAAGAAGAGTTCTTAGAAGAAGTATTTGGAGACAAATATGTAGATTACAAATCATCCGTCAGAAGATGGTTTTAAACTTGTATATATGAATTATAAACAATCGATCGTAGGAAGTGCTATTGCATTCATTGTTGCTACCAGTTGCTGTTGGCTGCCTGCACTCGTCATAGGCCTTGGTGGAGCATCTGGTCTGTTAGCCTTTGCCAACGGGTTAGAACAGTTTAGTGGAGTATTTATGGCAATTGGTTTCATTGCTCTTATCTATGGAGGCTACCTATACAATAAAAGAAAGTCTAGTAATACAGATGTAGAGGTACAATTGGTATCTACCATTACTTGTCCTAAATGTGAACATCAACAAGAAGAAACTATGCCCACAAATGCTTGTCAGTACTTTTATGAATGTAGCAATTGCAATGAGATTCTGAAGCCAAAGTCTGGCGATTGCTGTGTCTACTGTAGCTATGGCACTGTAGCCTGTCCACCTATTCAACAAAACTTAAATTGCTGTTAGCCCATGTATCAAGCAAAATCAATACGAACCTTTATTGGTTCTAAAAACTACGAGGAATCAAGAAGATTTTATCGTGAACTCGGTTTCGAAGAGATAGTACTTTTTGATAATATGTGCCTTTTCAAAGTGAATGAGAACCTTTCATTTTACCTACAAGATGCTTATGTCAAAAAGTGGTGTAACAATTCGATGGTTTTCTTGGAAGTTGATGATGTAGATCAATGTTACCAAGAAATTACCGCCAAGAAATTAGATGGCAAATACAAGTATGTAAGGTTCACCGACATCAAACAATATGACTGGGGTCGAGAGTTCTTCATGCATGACCCATCAGGTATTTTATGGCATTTCGGTCAATTCAACGATTAAAACTAAAAGACAAATGAAACAAGAAAAACACATACATAAATACGACAATAACGGCAAAAGAATATGTTGTTCTCTAGAAGAGAAGATTGATCTAAAGACACCACCACCTATTGTCCACACAAAAGATGATGGTCACGATCACGACCATGATCACGAACATAATCATGAAGGAGGATTAAAAACTTATTTAGCGGCTATAACCAGCTTCGTATTGTTGATTGCTGGAGTAGCGATGGATTATTATGATGTTGCTTTCTTTACTGGTTGGATTCGTCCAGTATGGTATGTGGCAGCTTATATTCCAGTGGGTTTTCCTGTCATTAAAGAAGCCTTTTTAGCATTATCAAAAGGTGAGATTTTTACAGAGTTTTTCTTGATGAGTATTGCCACCATTGGAGCCTTTGCCATCAATGAATATCCAGAAGGTGTAGCCGTAATGTTATTTTATGCAGTTGGCGAATTATTCCAAAGTGCGGCAGTGAAGAGAGCAAAAAATAACATCAAAGCACTTCTTGATGTGCGACCAAAAATTGCCAATGTATTCAAAAGTGGAACTTACTCATCTGTCGTTCCAGAAGAGGTAGTTATTGGTGATCGTATACAAATCAAAGTAGGCGAAAAAATCCCTCTAGATGGTATACTACTTTCTGATAAGGCAAGCCTCAATACCGCTGCACTTACAGGAGAAAGTAAACCTCAACAACTAAACCAAGGAGAAACAGTACTAGCTGGATCGATCAATATGGAATCAGTGATAGAGGTAGAGACAACGAAACTGTTTAATGATAGTTCTGTAGCTAGGATTCTACATTTGGTACAAGAGGCTACGTCAAAGAAAGCCAAAACAGAACTTTTGATTCGTCGCTTGGCTAAAATCTACACACCAATTGTGACTTATTTAGCGATTGCAATATGTTTTCTTCCTTTCTTCTTTGTAGATGATTATGTGTTCAGAGATTGGTTGTATAGAGCATTGATATTTCTAGTGATTTCATGTCCATGTGCATTAGTCATTTCTATTCCTCTTGGATATTTTGGAGGACTGGGAGCGGCATCTAAAAATGGAATACTATTCAAAGGAGCAACTTTCATGGATAAACTCAAAGAAGTAAATACGATGGTGATGGATAAAACAGGAACCGTTACCAAAGGAGTTTTCAAAATAAAGGACATCAAAATAATAGGAGACTACCAAAAGGATGACTTCATGAGAATGCTTTTGGCAATAGAATCTAAATCTACTCATCCGATTGCAAAAGCCATCATGGAGTACTCTATACAAGGTAACCTACCAGAGGCAAAGGACATAAAAGAGATTGCAGGAAAAGGATTGGCTGGAACTGTAGACGGTAAACAATTGGCAGTTGGCAATAAAAAGCTGATGACCCAATTCGGAATTAATACTCCATCAGAGATAGATGCCATAGTGGAATCTATAGTATTGGTAGGTATTGACAATCAATTTGCTGGATATGTAACCATTGCTGATGAGATGAAAGAAGATGCCAAAGAGACTATTGCAGCATTTAGCAAGGTAGGCATTACCAATATAATGATGCTATCTGGCGATAAAGATTCAATCACTCAAAAAGTAGCTTCTGACTTAGGCATATCAAATGCAAAAGGTGGTTTACTTCCAGAAGACAAATTAGCCGAAGTAGAGCTCCTAAAGAAAGATCCTTCAAATGTGGTTGCATTCATAGGTGATGGTATTAATGATGCACCTGTCTTGGCTGCCAGTGATGTAGGTATTGCTATGGGAGCCATGGGTAGTGATGTAGCTATAGAGACAGCTGATATTATCATCCAAACTGATCAACCTTCCAAAGTGGTCACTGGAATCAAAATTGCCAAATCTACTCAAAGTATTATATGGCAAAATATCTATTTAGCCTTCGCTGTCAAGATCTTGGTATTGATCGGCGGTGCCTTTGGGTTAGCTACTATGTGGCAGGCAGTTTTTGCAGATGTAGGAGTAGCACTTTTAGCGATATTGAATGCTGTGAGATTGCAGAGAATGGAATGGAAGTAAACAAGGACTGAATAAAATTATGAAGAAATCAACATTTAAGATTACAAAGATGGATTGCCCATCAGAAGAGAACATGATAAGATTAAAGTTATCTGAGTTTACAGATGTTCGTCACCTTGATTTTGATATTGACAATCGTATTTTACAAGTATATCATGATGATAACTTAGACTCTATAGATGGTGCCTTGAATGAATTAAATCTTGGATCTACTTTATCGGATTCTGTTGTTTCTACAGATCATGATTTTGATGAAGAAACTGATCAAAGCAAATTACTCTGGACAGTACTTGTAATTAATCTAGCTTTCTTTTTCATAGAGATGACCACTGGACTTGTTTCTAAATCCATGGGTTTAGTAGCGGATAGTTTGGATATGTTGGCAGATGCCTTTGTATACGGTATTAGCTTATTTGCAGTAGGTGGTTCTATCTCTCGTAAAAAGAGTATTGCAAAAACAGCTGGTTGGTTTCAAATCATCCTAGCAATTGTAGGTTTTGCTGAGGTGATAAGGAGATTCATATCCGGAGAAGAATTACCAAATTTCTCTACAATGATTTTAGTATCTGTTTTTGCACTTATCGCCAATGGTTTTTGTCTTTATCTACTTCACAAATCCAAGAGTAAAGAAGAAGCCCATATGCAAGCCAGTTTGATATTCACATCCAATGATGTTATTATTAATCTTGGGGTTATCGTCGCAGGAGTTTTGGTCTATGTAACCAATACTCGCTTTCCAGATTTAGTTATTGGATCTATAGTTTTTGTGTTGGTATTGCAAGGTGCTATGAGGATATTGAAGTTGGGCAAGTGATACTCATTCAAACCCTGACTAGTAAAAACATATTCAGCATCTAATGGTTATCGTTTATTCAAAAGTAGATAATATTGCAAAGACTTTTCTTAGAGTAGCAATATGAATTGCTACTTTAGGAAAACATCACTCTTGTCATTTCATGCTGTTGGTTTCATTTGTGTGTAAAGTAACTTTGACATGGTACCAATTTAAACTTAAACCAATTAAGGGTCGAAGACTTAAGTTTACTTCTCTATTATCAATTTAGAATAAATTAGTTCTATTTTATAAAACATCATCCGTCTCATCAATCTGATCATCCTCAAAACTCGATAAGTAATGACGAGTAACTTTAGAGTCTGCATGACCCATAGCATCAGAAATAAGCCCAAGCCTTATACCAGCCCTTTTGAGGCTCATCGCATAAGTATGACGAGCCGTGTAAGTTGAAATATCTGGTTCTATCCCAATCCTAATAGCTATTTCCTTAAGATCTCGATTTACTTGTCTAATGCACTTTCTTATTCTATTTGCTCTTTGAGTTGGAGTTTTGTGAAAGTTTGATAAAACAGGAAATAAGTAAACTCCTCCTTTGTATTTATCTATTAACTCTTGTAGTGAAGCCGAAATCTTAATGCTGAATAATTTACCTGTTTTTTGTCTAGTATATATTATTCTTCCATTCCTAACACTAGCGGGTTTAAGATGACAGAAATCTGTCCAGTTAATACCTCTGCAGTAATACATGAACATAAAGTAATCCTTAGCATAAGCCAACTTTGGGTATTTAGCCTCATCAAAATCTTTAAACTTTCCAAGCTCCTCTTCAGAAAATGCACGATGATTAGGTTCGGACTTCAAATGAGCATAAGAATACCCTTTAGGGTTAAATTGATTACGGAAAGGATACAACTCATGGGCTATTAAATCCCTTGAAATAGCCTTGTTGAAGATGGCAGAAACAGTTCTCATATATTGATTGGCCGTAGATGGTGCAACACCTTTCCTATCTCGCTTATCTCCAATCAGCCAAACTTCCCATTTGTGTAAGAAAGTAACGTCTATGTCTTCAAAATTTATCTTCCTATCCGCAAATGACTTTACAGAGTTGGTGATATTTTTGTACACCTGCATGTTTCCGATCTTACCAGACTGCCTCATTTCCGCCATCAGTTCATCTGCAAATTCAAAGAAGTCAGTTGTACTTGTCTGGGTACCACTGAATTTCCTTTTAAACTCAATTAGCGACAAGGGTTTCCCAGAAAGAATAGCCTCATCAATAAGCTTTTGTGCCATTAGCTCATATCTTCTCAATGCCATATTTTTCTGTTCATGATTATCTACAGACCTTCTAAATCTTGATTTTTCCGTATTCCATTCCTTTTCAGTAGAATCATAACCCAGGGTGATTTTTTTAACCTTGCGATTTGAAATGGCTTGGAGTATGATAGGATGTCTACCATTTGAAAGTGTTTTGTGTTTGTAGAGTAAAATCTTGGTGGAAACCATATTGTTGACTTTTTAAATAAATTAAATAATTAATAATATTTAACTCTCTGTCATACAATATATTAAATGAAGTAAAATGCAAATGCAATGTTCTGTCACGCAGGGGGTCGCGGGTTCGAGTCCCGTCCAGACCGCAAAAAGAGTCTCTAAGTCAATGATTTAGCGACTCTTTTTCGTTTTTAGGTTTCTTGTTGCCACTATGTCTATAAAATATGATGTGAAAAAGAAGACATTAAATAATCAACAACATCTTTTTAATAAACAATCAACCATTTAATTATCAAAAACATTAATTACATTTTGCCCTATTTGATATCCTTGTTCTAATCCTAGATCAATTCCTTCTCTAAAATGTATACCTCCGTATAATCTTGATTCAGCAGCTTCCTCTGCCATATCAATAAAAGATGAATATTCTCTTGGTGTACCATCAATATCTGTTCTATTTTCGTGAGTACGATCAATAAATGCATAATTATCTCCGAATAATGAAGTTAAAATATTCGCTAATGCCCCAGATTGCACTGAATGACCAGACGTATATTCTGGAAAAGGTGGAGTTTCTAAAATTGTTTCCCAGGAAGCGTCAATTTGATTTTTGATTACTGTAATTGGTCTCGGATAATTAGTTGTGTATTTTACTTTCCAGCAAGAAATAAAAGAATCATTAATGCCAATAGCTAGTTTTGCAAATGCTTCTGAAGAACTTAGTAAATCAAAATCATTATCATTAATTAATTGGTTTAAAATTGATATCGAATGACCAGGAGGTGTGGCAGAAGTTTGTGGGTCATCTGACCAAAATTCAGCGATCACTGTTTGTTCAGGCGTTACATTATTTACAACTTCATAGACTTCAAGCGCTCTGATATAATAAATAGAATTAACATCCGTACTATAAACTGGCGGGTCAACAGGAATAGAATTTTCAACATTTAATGAAATAAATGGTCTATTACTTCCCCAATAAGGTTGTAAAGCTCGTTGATCTGGTGCGGTGGGTTTCCAAAATTCAACACCAGATAATGGTTCGTATTCTATCGGAAAATTATTAAACTGAGCAGCATAACCACCATCTGTTGTAGACCATAATATAATTTGTTCAGTTAAATCATTTGCAAAAGTAATTGATCGATTAATTACATCGTCAGCTATATCATTTGAATACTGATTGTTAAATTCCGTTTCTAACTCAAGAATCCTAGAATAATTAACAACTGAGGCATTAGAATAAAAGAATTTGGTCATAGTTGCCAATGTAGTATTGGCAACTATTGGCCAATGGTATTCTAAACCTTCTTCGATGGTAGTTTCTAAATTTAAATCATTTATTCTACCTGTTAGGGATAATTTATCAGCCGAACCAACTTGTATAGACTCATATAAAGCGATACCTGTATAACCAAACGCCCTTGCTGCAACTGGAGGTGTATATCCTGCTGTTTCAGTAGTCAATACTTTAATTAAATTAAACCAACTCACAACAACATCAGAATTGTATTGGGCAGGGCTTACGCTTTCTGGTTGGGTAATATCATTGTCACTATCGGGCGAACAAGAAATTATCAGAAACATAAAAATAATGCTGTAGAGAAAATAATTTTTATTTTTCATAGTATTTAATTAATAGTTGTGAGAACAAATATATCTACGATTAAAGTTACAACCTAATTTTCATTTTTTTGTTAAAAACAATTATCATAAAAGAGAGTATTATTTGACTTCATATATATATATATGAAGTCATTACAAGATCTAAATTATAAAATTACAGTAGCCATCACCTTATATAATTGTTTGTGAGTAAAAACTACTTTCTAAAAAAAGGAGATTTCTATTTGGTTTTGAACTTGCCAGATTAGATTCATACAGAACGCGCCCGATTACAATAAAAACTTTGCCTATCACTGAGCGATGATAACTTCCTTTAGAGAAATTACATATAAGATGCTGACTGAAAACATATTTAGCAAATACGTAGCTTTTGATATTAGTGAGATTATACTTTAAATACATCATTATCTTATCGCTCATTAAAATAAGAACTTAAATGACTTTTAAAAAGGCGATATTATTACTCTAAAGGCAGATACAGAAAAAGCACTCCATTTCTGAAGTGCTTCCTCTAATATTCGTATAAAAGTTTTGATTACTTTGGCATAACTACTGTTCCAATAACATGAATAACACCATTGCTCCCCATTACATCCGTAGCGATAATCTCACTAACACCTCCATTTGAGTCTTTCAAACAAATTTTATCATCTTTTTGAATTACCGTTATAACTTGACCATTTAAGGCCTTCAACTCTACCATTCCGTCACCTTTCTTTAAAGCCGCAACTACATCAGATGCAGCTAACTTTCCAGAGACTACGTGATAGGTTAGGATATTTGCTAGTGCTTCTTTATTGCCAGCTTCCAAAAGCGAGCTTAGAGTTTTTGCATCAATTTTCGCAAAAGCGTCATTTGTTGGAGCAAAAACTGTAAAGGGACCTTCTCCTTGTAAAGCACTTACCAGATCAGCAGCTTTTAAGGCTGTTACCAAAGTTGTAAAATCTTTGTTTCCTACCGCTACATCTACTATAGTTTTTTGCGCACTTAGGTTGCTAGCAAAGGCTACACACAAAATCATTGTTACACTTAAGACTAATTTTTTCATAATTTCTATTTTAATTGTTTTTAATCATTCAAGTTTTAAACACTAAATATTTGATCTTGTATAACTTATGTATATCTTTTATTAGACAAACAATTTGGTTATTTTGTATAATTTGAATTCGATGTCAGCACTGCTCAGATATTACTCCTCCTTCATTTACTTAATATATCCTTGTATTTTCTCCTCTATACGTTCATTCAAATAACCATTTTTACACTTCAATCTTTCACTTTTCAATTTTACTTGTATGGCATATTACTTTAACTTTTCATTTGAACAGTATTAGACTAATTTAAGTAAAACATTATAATGAACCTTATTGCATGACAGCTTTGAAAACAAATATTGATAGAAGGTGGAAAAATGTATTTACTGACCACATTTCTGTTATTTCAATTATACATAACTAATTGATCTTCTTTACATTTACAATTACATCCATAAATAATACTCGATTATAAATTATAACAGACAATGAAAGCCTTACTGCTCACCGAAGCCATGAATGTAGAAGTAACTGATGTCTCCAAACCTACACCTACGAGTGGCGAAATACTTATAAAAGTAGCTGCGTCAGCTCTTAATCATAGAGAACTGTGGATACAAAAAGGTCTCTATCCTGGAATTACTGTACCCTGTATACTTGGAGCAGATGGCGCCGGTACTGTAGTAGAGATAGGCCATAATGTCGACCAGTCTTGGAATAACAAAGAAGTAATCATATATCCTGGCTATTACTGGGGAACAAACGAGGATGCGCCAACTAGACAGTTCCGAGTATTAGGTATGCCTGATCCCGGGACTATGGCTGAGTACATCAGTGTACCAGTGAATAATCTAGTAGAGAAGCCTAACTATCTATCATGGGCTGAAGCCGCAGCTTTACCTGTAGCAAGCTTGACCGCATGGAGAGGACTCAAGAGGCATGGAAGAATACAAAAAGATGATAAAGTACTGATCACAGGAATCGGAGGTGGTGTAGCACAAGCTGGACTCTCCCTTGCTTTGGCACTAGGAGCCAAGGTCTATGTCACAAGCTCAAGCTCAGATAAAATAGCTTTTGCTCAATCCATTGGAGCTATAGACGGTGTCAACTATAAAAATAAAGACTGGCATAATCAATTAAAAGAAGTATCTGGAGGTATAGATATCGTCCTAGATAGTTCGCCTTCACCAGACCTTGATAATTACTTCCAATTTATGAATTATGGTGGTCGTATAGTCACTTATGGATCTACTGGATCACCAAAGACGACCATTAACATAAGCAAATTTTTCCTTCGTCATTTACAATTTATAGGGACAGCAATGGGAAGTCCATCAGAATTTAAAGCATTACTAATCTTTATGAAAGAGCATGCGATAAAGCCTATCGTACATTCTGAATATACTTTGGATGAAGGCAGAAAAGCTTTTAATTCTTTGCGGTCAGGGAATCAAATAGGTAAAATAGTTATCAACCATATTAAATAGGATTATGATTTCTATTTGGCTACAATTAGGATTTGAACATATACTTGATCTCAATGGATATGATCATATCCTTTATTTGATAACTCTCTGTGCGATATATAGCATCAGAGATTGGAAAAAAGTACTGTACTTGGCCACCGCATTTACTATGGGGCACTCAATTACATTGGCCCTTAATGCATTTGACATAGTATCGATCCCATCCTTCTTGATAGAGACTCTTATTCCTGTGACGATTATACTTACAGCTTTGTATAATCTAGTGACAGACAGCAAGACCAAGACCAAGACCAATGAAACTGTTGGTTATTTCTTAGCGATTACTTTTGGTTTGATACATGGTATGGGAATATCAAATTTTCTCAAGGCCCTCATGAGTCCAGGTGACTCATTAATTATGTCACTGCTAGGTTTCAATATAGGTGTCGAACTTGCCCAAATAGTAGTAGTTCTCATTTCTCTCGCAATTAGCTATATCGCTTTAAATATACTCAAAGTCAACAAAAGCAATTGGATCAAAACTATATCTTTGATTTCGATCTTAATCAGTATATATATTCTATCTAAATAGATCCAACAATATGAATCATAAAGAAAAAAACGACGCGGCAAACCATGAAGAAAGTAATTCAGAAATCCAACCAACTTACAATTTCAAATGGATGCTTATTTTGTTACTCGTAGGAATAATAGGAAGTTTTATTTTTGCTAGTGTTATGAAATAATAAGTAATACAATAATGAAAATAGAAGCTAATACAGTTCAAGAATATCTAGACAATATTCCAGAAGAAAGAAAGCCAGCGATAAACAGGCTCAGAGATATTATAAAAGATAATATTCCAGTAGGATTTGAAGAGTGCATTAGTTATGGGATGATTGGATATGTGGTACCTCATACTATTTATCCTGATGGATACCATTGTAATACTAAGTTACCCTTACCTTTTCTCAATATTGCAAACCAAAAGAATTTTGTAGCGATTTACCATATGGGTCTATATGCCAATCCTGATCTTATGGCATGGTTTATAAAGGAATATCCCAAGCATTGTAAGTATAAAATAGATATTGGCAAGAGTTGTATCAGATTTAAAAAAGTAGACCATATCCCCTTTGATTTAATAGAAGAACTCGTTAAAAAAATGACAACAAATGACTGGATTTCTATATATGAAGAGAACGTAAAATCAAAGTAGTCTTCAAGGTAATAAAATGATCAATATTTTGGTGAAAATATCATTACTTCGTAATTCCTTATAATATTCCCAACTATGACTAAGTACTGACAAAGGACAAAAATTCGATTTTTACCTTTGTATTATTGATGATAGATAACTTCCATATAATCACGCTTACGCATCAGACGATCAATGTAGATCAGATAGGACACTTTGTAGTGAAGCATCAGACTAAGGATGATTTGAAAGACAAATTGACTCAAGTCAAAAATCAATTTGATATAGATGAAATAGTATATCTATCTACTTGTAACAGAGTTAGTTATATATTCTATAGAGAAAACGAATTAGAGGAAAATTATCTAAAGCAATTCTTTCACTCCATCAATCCAGAATTGAGTGAAGACAGACTTAATAAACTATCCAATTTCGTTAGGCTCCATTCAGGAATCAAGGCTATCAATCACTTATTTGAATTGAGCGCATCGATAGACAGTCTGGTAGTAGGAGAAAGGGAAATTTTCCGTCAGTACAGAGAATCATATGACCAAAGTGTGCAATGGAGCCTTGCTGGCGACCATCTTCGCATGCTAGATAAGTATACCGTCACTACAGCTAAAGAAATATATGCCAATACCAAAATTGGAGAAAAGCCGCTATCAATAGTATCGTTAGCGATCAAGAGTATGCTCAATATCAATCCGGATCCTAACCAAAGGGTTTTACTCGTTGGAGCTGGAGAGACTAATAGATTAGTTGGCAAATTTCTCAAAAAGTATAACTTCACAGACTTCACCATATTCAACAGATCTCTAGATAATGCTAAAGAACTCTCTAGTACATTAGGAGCTAAAGCATATCACATAAGTGAGTTATCTAACTATGCTGAAGGGTTTGACATATTAGTAGTTTGTACTGGATCTACAGAGACCATTATATCTACAGATATTTATAGCCAACTGATCAATCGTGATGAAAGTAAGAAAATTGTTATCGATCTATCCGTTCCACACAATGTGGATGAAGATGTTCAGAATGGTTTTGATATGCACTATGTCAATATCGAAGAACTTAGAACGCTCGCTGAACAAAATCTAGAACATCGTAAAAATGAAATCGGCTTAGCCAAAAAGATTATTAAAGGTAAATTATTTGAATTTCAGAAAGTATATCAACAACGTCAGATAGAAAAGGCTTTTGGTAAAATTCCGCAAGAGATGAAAGCCATTAAAGAAAGGGCAGTAAATACTGTTTACTCTAAGCAGATAGAATCGCTAGACGATGATGCAAAAGCACTTGTAATTGAAATGATGAATTACATGGAAAAGAAGTGTGTGAGTGTACCAATGAAGGTAGCAAAAGAGATTTAGGATAAAAGTTATTTAGGTGTTATAAGTGTTAAGCTCCTTAAAAAGCACTTGTTAATCGGCTCTTATTCTCAACAGTTTAATAGCTTTATTCTTCTCCTTAATCAAACAACTCTACAACTAACTGGTCCTTTTCCTCTTTCCTAATTATACAACTGAATAATAAACTCGGCTACACAGGCTGGTCTATCGTCATCTTTTATCTGAGTAGTAATGTGTAATTTAATTCTAGCACCACCATCAATAATTTCATATCCAATAAGATCAACTTTACCTCTAATGTAGCTATCTACAGGGACTGCTTGTGGAAATCTTACGTGATCTAGACCATAATTGAGTCCCATTTCAGCATCTTCGATGTGTAAGATTTCATAGGCAAACTTCGGAATTAGGGCAAGTATTAGAAATCCTTGTACTACCACTGTACCATAGGGTGAATGGTTAGCTGCAGCTACAGGATCAGTATATATCCATTGATGGTCAAGAGTACCCGCTGCAAAAGAGTCAATGTTTTTTTGCTCTATCTGTATCCATTCAGAGATGCCCACAGTCTTTCCAACATACGCAGTTAGTTCCGATACTTTATCTACTTTTGTTTTGAATGCCTTTTCCATGATAGCCTTATCTATGATAACATTTTGTTTGTATTCGATGTCGAATATAAGTTATGTATGATAATAATGGTTGTTTTTACTTATTATTTGCACAGATTTGACACATTGGTGAACGGAATTCACTTTTTGACCTTAGTATTGTAGCGAAACACTAACTCTAAGAGAGAAGATAATGTCACACACAATAATAGTAGGAGCAGGAATAGCTGGACTTACGGCCGCCTATTACCTCCAAAAGGCTAATAAAGACTACACAATATTAGAAGCATCTGACCGAATTGGCGGTAGAATCAAAACAGATGAATCTAATGGTTTTCTAATGGACCGTGGCTTTCAGGTGTTCCTCACCTCTTATCCAGAAGCTCGAAAAATTATCGATTATAATACATTAGAGCTTAAAGCTTTTGATTCAGGAACAGTATTACTTAGATCTAATGGAAAGGTCGACTATATCGGGGACCCTCAAAGACAACTTTCAAGTTTGATACCAACACTTACAACCAATGCTGCGAGTTTCGGAGATAAATTCAAGATTATCAAGACAAAAAATGCAATAGTTGAAAAATCTATTCAAGAAATATTTACGAGCGAAGAGATATCAACAATAAAATTACTGAAAGAAGAGTATCGTTTTAGCAATAAAATAATTACCGAATTTCTTCAACCCTTTTATGCCGGCATATTCTTAGAAAATGAATTGTCAACTAGCCGTAGAATGTTCGACTTTGTATTCAAGATGTTCTCTGAAGGGGAAGCTACCGTGCCTGCAAAAGGTATGGAGGAGATACCTAAGCAAATCGCCTCATATCTAGATCCTAGTAAAATACATTGCAACACTAGAGTAATAGACGTTAAAGGGAATGTTGTTCATCTACAAAATAAAGAATCAATAATAGCAGATCATATACTTGTTGCTACTGAAGCCGATGGACTTTGCAGCCAATTTACAGAAACTAAAAAAACATACCGATCTACAACTAATTTGTATTTTTACAGTAACGAGCAACCATATAAACAAAATGCTATTGCACTCAACGGAGACCCAAAAGCCATTGTCAATAATTTTGTTTGCATTAGTAAAAACTCAAGAGACTACAGTCAGAATAAAGAACTGATATCCGTTTCTCTAAAAGAAGGTGTAAGCTATGATGATGCAACTGTATCAGAAAATGTAAAAACCGAATTGTCGAAATGGATACCATCTGCAAAAAAATGGAATCACTTGAAAACCTACAAAATAGGCTATGCACTTCCTGATCAGACTAAAATAACTAACGATAACATAATAGAGGTCAGTAATAAAATGACCATCATCGGAGATCATGTCATGAATGGATCTATTAATGCGGCAATGAAAAGTGGAAGGTTAGGTGCTGAGAGAGTGATTGGAATGAGTTAAGCTTTAAGTTATTTCTATTTCCTTACCTGTACCTATCCAAAAAAGCCTCAAATTGACGAATCAATTTGAGGCTTTAATATTCTGTTTATTAGCTTATAAGTTAAAACAATCTACGCATCTACTTCAGCAACTCATAAATCCCTGCGATACCCTGACCACCACCAACACATGCTGTAACCATTCCATACTTATTTCCTCTGCGTCTCATCTCATGCATCAGTTGTATAGACAATTTGGCGCCCGTACATCCTAGTGGATGGCCTAAAGCGATCGCTCCACCATTTACATTGGTCTTATCTATATCTATGCCTGCTTGGGCAATTACGGCTAAGGCCTGTGGTGCGAAAGCTTCGTTTAACTCAATCAAATCGATATCATCCATTTTAAGTCCAGCTTGCTTCAGTGCCTTAGGAATAGCCACACATGGCCCTATACCCATATACAATGGTTCTACACCACCTACTGCACAACTCATTAATCTAGCTTCTGGCTCGAGTCCTAATTCATGGATCATCGCTTCACTCATTACAATTAAGAAAGCTGCCCCATCAGAAGTCTGAGAACTATTTCCAGCCGTTACGATCCCTCCATTTTTAAAGGCGGCTCTAAGCCTTCCGAGACCTTCCATACTTGTGCCTCTTCTAAGACCTTCATCCATAGATACAGTATGAGTCATCTCTACCCTCTTGCCATCTTTGACAAATACTTCCTCTACATCTATCGGAACAATTTGATCAGTAAAATATCCATTGTCAATAGCCGTTTCCGCATTGGTATGGGATCTTACTGAAAATTCATCTGCCATCTCACGAGTAATATTATACTTCATTGCTACAGCTTCTGCAGTGGCTCCCATACTAACCGAGTAATTAATATTTTCCATTGCAGCTTCGTAACTAGGAGTTAATTTATAGCCTATCATAGGTACATGACTCATACTCTCGGCTCCACCAGCTATATAACAGTGACCCATTCCTGCAGCAATTTTACCAGCCGCTATTGAAATAGTCTCAAGTCCAGATGCACAAAATCTATTGACAGTCATTCCTGCAACATCTTTACCTAATGCTCTCGCAGATATGTTTCTAGCCATATTAAGTCCTTGCTCACCTTCTGGCATAGCACATCCTACGATCACATCATCTATCCTACTTGGATCTAGAGAAGGTACAGTTGACATTAGATGTTTGATTACTCTTACAGCTAGATCCTCCGATCGCATATTTTTAAATCCGCCTTTCTTAGCTTTTCCAATAGCTGATCGATACCCTTTTACTATATATGATTTCATTTTTTATTTATTTTGGAAGATTCTTTATAAATTATTTGCTAATCATTGAATCTCATTTTTTCAATTATTTAGAAGCTGAATAATCACACACCACATAATCTTAATTACGCAGCGGCTTATTATTCATCAACGTATATTGAATTCTTTCTTGCGTCTTCGGATTCTTAAGTAGTGCTAAGAATGCTTCGCGCTCAAGATCTAATAGATATTGCTCACTTACTTTCTGTTCGCCAGTCAAGTCGCCACCACAAAGAATATATGCCACATGTCTAGATACTTCTACATCATATTCTGACACATATTTACCCAAGTAGAATTCGTTAATCGCTGCGTATAAAGTTGATAATCCTGCACGACCTAATACATGTACTTCTCTTGGTACTGGAGGTGTGTACCCTTCAGCTAATTGCAGAACCTTTTTCTTCGCTTCGGATAATACTCTGTCTGTATTTACTTCTACTTGATCTCTGTGCTTGAGTAGTGACCCATTATTGAATCCTTCGAAACCTGAAGTTGCAACATTGGCCGTTGCAATTGATTTAAGTTTTTCTATCAGTGTAGGGATCTTGGTATCGCCTTCGAAGAATGAATCGCTTGCTCTCATAGCAAACTCTTTAGTACCTCCTCCTCCAGGTATGAGACCTACACCTGCTTCCACTAATCCTATGTAAGACTCTGCTGCAACTACTGCTGCATCTGTATGCATCAGCATTTCACAGCCACCGCCAAATACGTATCCTTGTGTCGCAGTGACAATCGGGATTTTACTGTATCTCATTGCCATATTCACCTGTTGGAATCCGTCAACCATCTCGCTGAGCTTATCCATTTCACCTTGCATGGCTAACATCCCTACTACCATTAAGTTAGCTCCTACAGTAAAGTTCTTAGCATTGTTACCTAGAACGATTCCTTTCCAATCGCCTTCTTCGGCAATCTTCAATGTCTCCACAATTCCTTCTCCGATTCCTTCTCCGATTGCGTTGGCTTTGGATGTAAATTCAAAGCAAAGCACTTCATTTCCAATATCATGAACAGTACACTCACTATTTTTATAGATCGCTTCTTGATCTCGATACATATCAAGGAAGATCATATCTTCTGTGCCGGACACAACTTTATATGACTTGCTTTCGATGTCGTAATATTTACGTTGACGATCTTCCACTTTGTAGAATGATGTCACACCACTAGCTAACATATCATCTACCCAAGATGGTATAGATTCTCCTAATACTCTTGCCGCTTTCACTCCAGCTTCTACACCTACCATATCCCAATATTCGAATGGTCCATATCCCCAAGCGTATCCAGCCTTCATGGCGTCATCGATACTATATAGGGCATCTGTAATCTCTGGAATACGATTAGCCGCATAAGCAAATAAACCTCCGAAATACTCTTTGTAGAATTTTCCGCCTACCGTATCCATACTGAGCATCTGCTGCATTCGCTTATCCATCAACTCTACTTGCTTCGATACACCTAGAACATCCATACGAATCTTTTCTGTTGGTGCATATTCCAGTGTATTAAGGTTGAGCGCGTGAATGATACTCTTTCCATTAGCGTCTCTTTCTTTTGTCTTTTTATAAAACCCTTGCCCAGTTTTATTCCCTAAGAATTTATTCTCTAAAAGGAAATTTACATAAACTGGTTCTTTAATATCTTTAGCAACTTTTACGTATTCATCGTTTGGACAATTGTCCATTACGCCGGTTCTTACTTTTTGGCTAGTGTCGAAACCAACAAGATCTAATAATCTAAAACTACCTGTACTTGGCCAGCCTATCGCCGATCCAGTAAGCTTATCAACCGCTTCTATCTTGAGATCATACTTAAGCGTAAGTTCTGCAATTCTATTGCCTGAAAAGAAACCAATTCTATTCGCGATGAAAGCAGGTGTATCTTTACAAAGAACCGTCTTCTTACCTAAGTATCTATCTCCGTAGTGCATCCAAAAATCTATAACATCTTGGTCAGTACCTGTATGAGGTATCACTTCAAAGAGCTTCATATATCTCGCTGGATTGAAAAAGTGAGTGCCACAGAAGTTGCTACGGAAGTCATCAGACCTACCTTCTGCCAACATATGGATAGGTATTCCTGATGTATTAGAGGTAATTAAAGAACCTACTTTTCTATGCTTCTCTACTTTTTCGAATATTGACTGTTTGATATCAAGTCTCTCGATCACTACTTCTATGATCCAGTCACAGTCAACGATCTTTTCCATATCATCATCAAAGTTACCCGTGGTGATTCTTGAGACGAACTTTTTATCATATAACGGTGCAGGTTTCGATTTGATAGCTGCCTTGAGAGACTTATCAGCGATACCATTACGTACAGCTTTCTTACCCTTGTCCGTATCAGAGATATCAAATGGTAAAATATCTAGCATCAGTACTTCTAGGCCTACATTAGCCAAGTGACAGGCAATGCCCGACCCCATGACTCCTGATCCGAGTACAGCTACTTTGCTTATTCTTCTCGACATATATGGTAGTTTGTTTTAATACTTTCTTGTAAGATCATCGAATCCTAAAACAGCTTATCAAAAAACTTTGTTTTAAAAACTATACTTAAAGTTAATAAAATTGTTTCTAGACTCAATTCAATTGTGAATATGCTAAAAAATTCGATAACTAAAATTAACAGAAGATGTTCATTTATAGGCTATAGGGTAGCTGAAAGATGGCGATTATATCCAGAGGCAATGTTATCAAATCTCCACCATTATAATTTTCGTCTATCCCATTATTTGGAATATCAATTGCTCCAGGATTGATATCAGGATTAATCTCATCACAATCATCTATAGATTAATAACAATCCATATCTCTATCTTCATACAGTGTATTCTTAATTGTTTTAGTGACTATGGCATGATAGAAATCGAAATAAAAGATCATCGTTAGCTATACGAGTACAACAGGTAATGCCATAATGAGATATTCAAATTAAGATAAATCAAAAGTTGGATTGACGCACGTTAGACTAGAATTATCATTTTCTGGAAAAACTATTAGATCATCACATTACGTTGAAATATATACTGTGAGCAACAGGAAAATACTGATTAGCATTAGTCTAGAAATCATAATTAATTATTTGATTTGTATAAAAATCGAACAAGTATCGAATGTGTTTCGTGTATCTTTATTATTCTGAATTAAGAATTAATAAAGGATTGATGGTATTACTTACCTTTAGATATTAATTATCAATAATACAATGTCCGTACTAATTACAGAAATAGATAATGGTGTCTTATACATCACGCTCAATAGACCAGACAAATATAATAGTGGCACTCAAGAAATGGCCTTTGCCTTTCATAAGGCCCTAGACAAAGCACGTGACAATGATGATGTCAGAGCAGTATATATCACTGGAGCGGGTAAAGCCTTCTGTGCAGGCCAAGATCTGGGAGAAATCGTAGACCCTAATGGACTAGAACTCCCTTCGATGGTAAAGGATCATTATAACCCTACAGTAGAGCGAATACGTAACCTGAATAAACCAGTTGTAGCAGCTGTCAACGGTGTAGCAGCTGGAGCAGGAGCCAATATAGCATTGGCTTGCGATGTAGTCGTAGCAAGTGAAGGGGCTAGTTTCATACAAGCATTTAGCAAAATTGGATTGATACCTGATAGTGGAGGAACATACACTTTACCCAGGTTAATCGGATTACAGAGAGCAAGTGCACTTATGATGCTAGGCGATAAAGTATCTGCTGCCGATGCACTACAGATGGGTATGTTGTACAAAGTATTTCCAATCGATACTTTCGTAGAAGAGAGCAGAAAGATCGTTCAAAAATTAGCGAAAATGCCTACTAAAGCATTAGGTATGACTAAAATATTACTGAATGAATCAATAAAAAATTCCTTGAAACAGCAATTGGAATTAGAAGGAAGATATCAAGAACTCGCTAGTCACACTGAAGATTATAAAGAGGGCGTAGATGCATTTTTAGAAAAGAGAAAACCGACTTTTAAAGGAAAATAGAAATGATTAATACAGTAGGAATCATAGGAGCTGGAGCGATGGGCTCAGGTATAGCACAAGTAGCAGCACAAGCGGGGTGGGAAATAGTGCTTATTGATACTCAGCAAGAATCACTCACTAGATCTAGAGATAAGTTGCTCAAAATCCTCAATCGATTAGTAGAGAAAGGTAGATTGACTGATATGGATAGTAAAGCAATATTTGGACGTATCCATTATGCAACTGACCAAAGTGCACTCAAGGATTGTAATCTGATCATAGAAGCAATAGTAGAAAATCTCGATGTCAAGAAAAAAGTATTGACTGGCATAGAAGCAATAGTAGGACCAGATACCATCATAGCGACTAATACATCATCTCTTTCTGTAACAGAGATAGCGAATGCAATGCAGAGGCCCGATCAAGTTTGTGGCATTCACTTTTTCAATCCTGCACCTCTAATGAAACTTGTGGAAATTGTGCCTGCAGTGCAAACCTCTACAGAAATTACCAATAAGGCAAGATCTATTATCGATTCATGGGGGAAAGATACAGTAATCGCTAAGGACACTCCAGGATTTATTGTCAATAAAGTAGCGAGACCATTCTATAGTGAAGGAATGCGAATTCTAGAAGAAGGAATAGCGGATGTATCTACTATCGACTGGGCCATGACTGAAATCGGTGGATTCCGTATGGGACCATTCACACTTACAGATTACATCGGTCATGATGTCAACTACAAAGTCACGGAGTCTGTATGGAAATCTTTCTATTATGATCCTCGTTACCGTCCAGCATTCGCTCAGAAGTCATTGGTACAAGCTGGATATCTCGGACGTAAAACTGGGAAAGGATTTTACGATTATGCAGAAGAAGCAACTAACCCAGAAGCTTCCAAAGATGAAAAACTTGGGAAGGAAATACTGAATAGAATAGTCTGCATGCTCATCAATGAAGCTGCTGATACTGTTTATATGGGAATCTGTTCTGAGACTGATGTGGAGACAGCAATGACCAAAGGAGTCAACTACCCTAAGGGATTATTGGCTTGGGGAAAAGAAATTGGATATGATAATGTGGTAAAGACTTTGGATGATTTATATGAGTTTTATCATGAGGAGAGATATAGAGTTTGTCCTTGGTTGAGGCAAGCGGCTAGGTAGGTTCTTAAATACGCTTTGCATAAAAAACTAAACACATAGATGAAATAAAAAAATAAACATGTCCACGCCCAACGAAATAGTACAAACAGGAATGTATGAAAATGATGCTTTCTCAAAATGGCTAGGCATCGAACTAATAAATATAAGTAGAGGATATGCCAAAATCAAAATGACAGTCAGAGAAGAAATGACAAATGGATTTAAAATCGCTCACGGTGGTATTACTTACTCTTTAGCAGATAGTGCATTTGCATTTGCATCTAACAGTTGGGGTGAACAAGCCGTGTCCATTGAAACTTCAATATCTCATACGAAACCTGTACAGATTTACGATGTCTTGACAGCAGAAACAAGCATGAAAAATAAATCTAAACGACTAGCCATCTATAATGTAACAGTAACTAATCAGGATGAAAAAGTTGTAGCTTTATTTAAAGGGACTGTGTTTCATACTGGGAAAGAATGGAAATAGACTGAGATTGAGAGAAAACTAAATTGATAGAGCTAATTTTAATTGACTCAAGCTCTGTCTCATCTCGAAGGAAAGCGACTCTCGATTCTCATTCTCTCGGAGCGAAGCGAGTCTATTTAAACTGTCCTATCCAACAAGTACTGACCAAATTCTTTTAGTTCTACCCTATCTGATTCATTGATTTTCAGCTCTGCGAGATGTGAAAACGCTAGGTCTCGATACGCTTCTTTTAATTGATCTGCGTATACTCTTACGTGAGTGGCTTTAAAGATATTGAGTACATCATCTATCTTTCTTTGATCCTCTATGTGAGGGTCATTCATAAGACTGATGAGTTTCGCTTTTTGACTATCGTCTGAGAGCTCTAAAGCTTTAATGTAGAGATAAGTTTTCTTACCTTCTAGAATATCGCCACCGATTCGTTTTCCTACTGCGGCTTTTTCTCCGAAACTATCAAGTATGTCATCTTGCATCTGAAAAGCGATACCTATATTCTTACCAAACTGGTAGATATGTTCTTGATCCTCTTGACTTGCACCCGCATATTGAGCGGCCATTTTCATAGCGGCAGCAATCAGTACCGATGTCTTATAGGTGATCATATGGATATACTCATCGATCTCTACATTATCTCTGGATTCAAAATCTACATCCAATTGCTGACCTTCGCACAACTGTACCGACATCTCATTAAATGTTGTCATAATATCGGTATAAGCTGGACTATCAGAGCATTTGCTTATCAGTCCATACGATTGTATGAGCATCAAATCTCCAGATAGTATAGCCGTATTTACATCATACTTTTCATGGACAGTGGCATGGCCTCTTCGCATACTTGCATTGTCCATGATATCGTCATGCATCAAAGTAAAATTATGGAATACTTCTACAGCCGCAGCAAGTGGAAGTACTGACTTTACATCTCCACCAAAAATCTTGTGCGTATGTAATAACATAAGCGGCCTAATTCTCTTTGCTCCTAGAGACATGATATAGCTGATCGGTTCATATAAAGTAACAGGATCTTTGGTGACAAGAATCTGTTCAAAATATGTTTTGAGCGTTTCGGAGTATGCCTTTAATATTTGCATTTAGATGCTTTGTATTATTTTTTTTATGATGTCTGTATCTCCCATGGTGTAATAATGCAAACAAGGCACACCTGCCTTTTTCAACTCTTTAGATTGATGCACACACCATTCTATTCCTGCTTGTTGGATCTTTTCAGCAGTATCAGCTTTACTAACAGATGCTACTAGATCATCAGGCATGTTTATAAAGAAATTTCTTGGAATGGAGTTCAATTGATATTTTTTAGTAACTGGTTTTATTCCTGGAACAATCGGCACATTGATTCCTACTGCACGACAAGCATCTACGAATTCAAAGTATTTTTGATTATCAAAGAACATCTGGGTTACTATATAAGAAGCACCTGCGTCTACCTTAGCTTTAAGATACTTGAGATCTAAGTTTAAATTAGGTGACTCGAAGTGTTTCTCTGGATAACCAGCTACTCCAATACAGAAATTTGTCTTAGCCCCATTTTCAATGTTGCAGTCAAGATAAACACCGTCATTCATATCTTTAGTCTGATTGACAAGATCTACGGCATGTCTATTCCCTTCTGGATGAGGTACAAATTTAGTTTCAAATTTCCTTGCGTCTCCTCTGAGTGCTAAAACATTGTCTATACCTAGGAAAGCGAGATCTATCAAAGCATTCTCCGTTTCTTCTTTCGAGAATCCTCCACAAATTAAATGTGGTATGGCGTCTACTCCATATCTATGCATAATACTTGCACAAATTCCTACAGTACCCGGACGTTTACGTATAGCTACTTTTTCGTAGTATCCACTTTCTCTCTTATTGTATAGAAATTCTTCTCGATGATAAGTAACATCTATAAATGGAGGATTAAATTCCATTAGAGGATCTAAGGCATCGAATATCGCTTGCATACTCCCACCCTTCAAAGGAGGCAATACCTCAAATGAAACTAATGTCTTTCCCTTAGATTTTTCGAAATGCTCTATTATTTTCATACCTCACGTGTAGACGCGGTTAATTACTAATTATTATTGATGGCAAATAGTATTCCTATTTTCTAACCAGTTGCAAATCTATCAGTTAGGTATGTGAAAGTGTTGGTATTAGAGTTAAATTTCTGATACTGAAAATTACACTAATTGATGCCGCCCACTTAAAATTCGAATATAAGAATATTACTAAAGGCATATTGTAAGTGTTTCCACGAAGCACTGTAATAATAAGTTGTCCGCGCATTTTTTCCTATCGGTAAAAAGCCGTACTCTACTTTTTCTTCTTTTCGCGATCTTTCTTCTCTTTGCTCTTGAAATCACCATTTCTCCATGATTCAATAAATTTCTTCCAAGCAAGCGGATTCAAAATATTTTGCGGCTTGTACTGTCCAGAGTACTGAAAATCTTTGGCTGCTGTTCGTATCTCCAAATTTGATGTTTCAGTACCATCAGCAGGTACAGTATGTCTCATATCTGAAAGTATTTCGTTAGCAAGATTTCTCTCCGCTTGACTGCGAAGTTCGTCTGTAATATCAATAGCTAAAAACTCGTAAACAAAATGTTCTCTACTAGGCCACGGAAATATTACTGCTTCAGGAAGCAGATAATCATCTTCTGCCATAATCTGAACGTAAAAGTAAAAATTCGTACTCAATGTATCTGGTACTACAAAATCTACATCATTGAATCCTATACGCGTGAAAGCAATCGTATCCCCTTCAAGTGCTACTAGTGAAAAATATCCATCATCAATAGAACTCGTTCCTCGACTAGTGCCCCTGATTCCTATATTGACATAAGGAAGAGGAATTACATTACCCTCAACATCGGCAGTCACTACCTTACCAGAAAACTGTATAGCCTTACGGGTATCGTTTTGGGCAGTTATGGTAACAAGTGATATTAACACAAAAGCCGATAGTGCTATAGTTTTATTTATAAAGCTATTCATAATACTTTATTGGTGTTCAGTAAAACATTGAATCTATAAGGCGATATCAGACTAGAAATCACTTTAAAACGAATATAAACAGTATTTCTGTTTATATCAATATTCCTACACTAACTAACGGAAGATAAAATGAGTCATCGACACATAACGATTCTTTAACAAAGATTTAAACTCTATAAGTCCAAAGCTTCCTTTAACACCTCACTCATATGCTTCACAAAAGTAAATTCTATACCAACAAGGTAATCTTTTGGAATATCCTCTACGTGCTTACGATTTACCTCTGACATCATAATTTGTTTAATACCCGCACGCTTAGCCGCCAAGATCTTTTCTTTAATACCGCCTACTGGCAATACTTTTCCTCTCAGTGTAATCTCACCAGTCATGGCCAAATGTGACTTCACAGGCTTATCTAAAAGTATAGACGTCAATGCCGTAAGCATAGTAATACCTGCACTCGGTCCATCCTTGGGAGTGGCTCCTTCAGGCACGTGTATATGTATATCTGATTTATCCAATATTTTTCTATCGATACCAATTTCTTCCGCATGCGACTTAAGGTAACTTAGCGCTGTAGTAGCTGATTCTTTCATTACATCACCCAAGCTACCAGTAAGTGTTAGCTTCCCTTTGCCAGGACTCTTACTCGCTTCTATAAATAAGATTTCACCACCTACCTGCGTCCATGCTAAACCTACGACAACTCCTGGAATAGAATCGGCAACATACATATCTTTATGGAACGGAGAGTGACCGAGTATATCTACTAGATCATCTACTTTGACACTTACATCGTAAGGCTCTTCCGTACTCTTATGCTTAGCGTATCGACGCATTACTTTAGCTATCTGACGCTCAAGTGCTCTTACTCCGGACTCTCTGCTGTACTTCAGTACGATTTGCTCTAGTACTTTCTCTGATAATTTTATGTCTTTGGCAAGCAGTCCGTTCTCTTTACGCTGTCTCGGTACTAGGTGCTTCTTTGCGATCTGTACTTTCTCTTCTGTCGAGTATCCGCTAAGTTGGATAATCTCCATACGGTCACGTAAAGGTGCTTGTATTGTACTTAAAGTATTGGCTGTTGCTATGAATAACACCTTGGATAGGTCATATTCAAGCTCTAGATAGTTATCATAAAAATTAGTATTCTGCTCAGAATCTAACACCTCTAACAATGCTGATGATGGATCGCCACGTTGACTCCTACCGAGCTTATCTATCTCATCTAGTATAAATACGGGATTAGATGTTTCGGCCTTTTTCAAAGATTTAATCAATCTGCCTGGCATAGCTCCGATGTAAGTACGTCGGTGTCCTCTAATCTCACTTTCATCGTGTAGTCCACCGAGCGACATCCGCACAAATTTACGATTGAGTGCGCTTGCTATGGATTTACCGAGACTCGTCTTCCCTACTCCCGGAGGGCCGACTAAACATATTATCGGAGACTTCATGTCACCTTTGAGCTTTAGCACTGCCAAATGCTCGATAATCCTCTCTTTGATTTTCTCCATACCAAAGTGATCATCGTCAAGAATCTTCCTCACTTTTTTAAGATCATAATTATCTTTTGAATACATATTCCAGGGTAAATCCAATAGCATCTCAAGATAGTTGAGCGTAACTGAAAACTCTGCGACTTGAGGATTCATCCTTTTAGCCTTAGCTAATTCTTTATTGAATGTTTTTGCTGTCTCAGAAGGCCAATCCATTTTCTCCGCTCTAAGAGTAAGCTCATTGAGTGCTTCGGACTGTGGATTATCACCAAGTTCTTCTTGTATTGTCTTGAGTTGCTGATTGAGTATGTAATCTCTTTGTTGCTTCTCTAGATCACCTCTTACTTTTGACTCTATTTTATGTTTAAGTTTTAGCTTTTTACGCTCAGTCTCCATTAGATGGAGTATCCCTTTGGCTTTCTTTTGAGCATCATTTATCTCAAGTATCCCTTGCTTTTTATCCACATCAATATTGAGATTAGACGCTATAAAATTTAACAAAAATCCATTGCTGCTAATATTATCAAGCATCAACTCAGCTTCATTGGGCAGATTAGGAGATAATTTTATAATCTCCTTCGCAGTATCTTTTACACTAGCCATCATAGCATCAAAGTGTACATCGTTAGTTGGATTCACATCTGTAATAGCCGTAATCTCAGCCAAAAGATATGGTTCATCTTGGACCAAATTGTCAATAGTAAATCTCTTTCGACCTTGCAAGACTGCAGTGATGCTTCCATCTGGCATATTGATAGTCTTTACTACTTTGGCAACTGTCCCTAAATGAAAAAGATCATCTTTTGAGGGATCTGCTACTTCAGGATCTCTCTGCGAAATTACAGCGACTACCTTAGTCGTATCTTTAATAGCCTTTATAGCTTCGGTACTCTTATCACGTCCTATTGATATAGGTATGATTACACCTGGAAACAATACTGTATTCTTCAGTGCAACTACTGGCAGTTTATCTCCGTATTGTTCGCCTTCCATATTCGCCTCATCGTCTGAAATAGAGAACATCGGAACAATCTCCGATGTATTACCTGGACCAGCTACTTTCTTTATATTGAACATCTATATATGTTGTATCGCCTATTGAGCGATGATTATATCAAGTTAATGTTATGCAATCTAGTTACTGCTATTTAGCACTATTAATTATAACTCTCACATATTATACCATCCGAATAGTAGTAGCATATTACTAGCACAATGTCATGAATGAAAGGCAAAATGCAGTCATAATGACACTTTAGATAATATCCAATGACGTATTTCGAACCGAAAGATAGTATGGCGCGCAAGTAAAACTGCTCAATTACTATTTACTGATTTAAAAATTGCAACTCAGTATGGTTATTATTCAACTATTTTCAACTTCTTAGCCCGGTATTAATTATTTCTCGATATTATCTAATCGCAATTATCTTTTTTGAATAAAAATCAGATATCTTTGCGCATGGAAAGAAACTTAACATCCCAAGGACTATTTGAAGAAGCTTTAACCTTTGACGACGTCCTACTTATTCCCTCTTACTCTAAAGTATTACCACGTGACGTAAATATCAGCACACAACTGACTACTGATCTACGCCTCAATGTTCCTATAGTATCTGCCGCAATGGATACTGTAACGGAGCACGCACTCGCGATAGCTATGGCTAAGGAAGGTGGGTTAGGTTTTATTCATAAAAACATGTCTGTTGAAACTCAGGCCGCGCAGGTGCGAAATGTAAAGCGATCAGAGAGTGGAATGATAATCGACCCAGTAACACTTTCACAAAATGCACTTATCAGAGATGCTCTCCAATTGATGCGTACACACAAAATAGGCGGAATACCCATTGTAGATGATAATGAAAAATTGATAGGTATACTGACCAATAGAGATTTAAGATTTGAAACTAATTTTAGTCAATCTGTCAAATCTTTAATGACCTCAGAAAATCTAGTAACTGCACCAATAGGAACTACACTAGAGCAAGCAAGAGAGATCTTACAAAAGTATAAAATAGAAAAACTTCCTGTTGTAAATGATGACTATAAGCTTGTAGGCCTAATCACATATAAGGATATACTGAAGGTAGAAAACCATCCTAACTCTGCGAAAGACAGCCATGGTCGACTACTAGTTGGAGCTGCTGTGGGAGTTACTGCAGATACATTTGAAAGAATATCTGCACTCGTAGAAGTAGGTGTAGATGTAGTCTGCGTAGATACTGCCCATGGTCATAGCCACGGAGTACTAGAGCAGATAAAACGCATCAGAGCAGAATACAAAGATCTACAGATCATAGGTGGTAATGTAGCCACTGCAGCAGGAGCCAAAGCTCTAGCAGACGCAGGCGTCAATGGTGTAAAAGTAGGTGTAGGGCCAGGAAGTATCTGTACCACGCGTATTGTCGCAGGAGTAGGTGTACCGCAATTATACGCTATCATGAGTGCTGCAGAAGGTCTCAAAGGTACTGGGATACCTATCATTGGTGATGGAGGAATTAGATATACAGGAGATATCGCCAAAGCATTGGCTGGAGGGGCAAGTACTATTATGGCAGGATCTCTATTCGCTGGTACTGAAGAAGCACCAGGTGAAACAATTTTATATCAAGGACGAAAATTCAAAGTATACAGAGGAATGGGATCTCTTGGAGCTATGGAACTAGGATCCAAAGACAGGTACTTCCAAGATGTAGAAGACGATGTGAAAAAACTAGTACCAGAAGGTATAGAAGGTAGAGTACCATTCAAAGGAACTGTCTCTGAAGTAATGGTTCAATATATCGGAGGACTAAGAGCAAGTATGGGTTACTGTGGTGCAGGCACTATAGACGCCATGCTTGGTGCCAAAATGGTCAAAATGAGCGGCGCTGGCATGCTAGAAAGTCATCCACATAACATAACGATCACAAAAGAATCACCTAACTATAGTAGACGTAGTTAATCAATTTATACCAACATGAAGTAAAATCTACCAAACAACTTTGTCGTGTAAGCGTTAATGTAGATTTCCTGCTGACATTATTGTTTCAACAATAATTTAGATAAATTATATTTGTAATCAGTAAGATACAATTAAAGTACATGAAAAATTTACTAATCTTTTTAATCTTCTGTCTAACTACTAATATAATAGCTCAAGAATCTCTCAATCTTGTGGAAGTTGGGTCTCATAATACCGGAAGTGTCGATTACAATGATGTGTGGGGATATAGCCATAATGACAAAGAAATATTAGTATATGGAGCAAGAGACAAAATAGCAATTATAGATGTAACAGATTGTTCTAACCCAATCGAAGAGGAAGTAATCACAGATGGAAATACTACGATATGGAGAGACTTCAAAGATTATGGAGACTATATTTATGGTGTGTGTGATCAAGGATCAGAAGGCCTAGAGATTATCAATAAAGATGATTACACTTGGACACAAAATACCGCTGACTTCTCTAAGGCACATAATATATTTGTTGATCAAGAAAATGCACGTTTATATGTGGTTGGATTTTCTGGACAAGGAACTACCAAAGCAATGATTATTTATGACTTATCTTCTACTCCTGAAGATCCCGAATTGTTAGCCACTATAAATTTTAATGATTTTGATGATGGTAACTCAACGTCCAATTGGTATATACATGATGCTTATGTTAGAGATAACATAGCTTATTGCTCACATGGATATTCTGATTATGCGATATGGGATTTAAATGATGTAGACAATCCTATTCTATTAGGAACTAGTTCAGCAGATGGTCTCAATAGCTACAATCACAGTAGTTGGATTACTGAAGATCTTCAGTATGCTTATATTGCAGAAGAGGTGCCTCAGAAAGAAATCACAATACTAGATATCAGTGATGTGACAGATATCCAATACCTTGGACAATTTAGCGATCCCCTTCTTCCAAATGCCCCAACACCACCTAGGGCACACAATCCATTTATCAGAGCAGATTTGTTATATATATCGTATTACCATGATGGTGTCAAAGTGTATGATATTTCGGATCCGCTTAAGCCCGTAATAGAGGCTTACTTTGACACTGCTGATGATACTGAGCATAGCAATTATAGTAGTTATATAGGCGCTTGGGGTATCTACCCCTACTTACCGAATGGCTGCATTGGAGTATCAGACATAGAAGATGGACTTATATTACTTGAGCACGAGGTAGAAACGACAAGCACTATCGGTGACAGTGATTTATTATTTGATAATTCCTCTACAGGACTTATTTTCAGAAAAAATCCTGAAGATTACGTAAGATTAATTTCAGGCCCAGATGGAGAGATCGTTGTAGAAAGTTTGACAGGAATACCTGCTAATCATGAAAATCTCAAAAGATCAAATCTGTATATTGATAACAGTACAAAAGGCTTGGTATATACTACCTTGTTAGGCAAGAACTTTCGTATGCAAGTAAACGACTCTGGAAACATCACAAATACATACATTGAAGGTATTGCTCCAACTCCAAATCTAAATGCTCAATCTAGAAATGTGATAATCAACAGCGTAGGTTCTTCGCTAATTATGAAATCACCAGATGGAACTTGTTGGAGAATAAATATTGATATGAATAATACTCTAGAATCAGAAACAGTGGATTGTCCAAATTAAATAGGGTGGTTTATCATCCAAAAAGTAATCTAATTTCTAGAACTTTAACTTCATAACTAAATCCCCTTTATCCTAGCCCAAAGATCTGTAGCCATTTCACCCCTATCAGCACCATCGGGCGGACCACCCTGAGCTTTTATAAGGTTATAGCTTCCATCAGATAGACGCTCTACTGGAAAGTTAAAAATGAAATCTTTTTCTGATGTTCCATCACCTTTAAAAATTCCATACCGCATATCATTGATTTGAAGTTTGCCATCTTCGCGTTTCATTACTGCGAAATAATCATTACTAAACCAACGAAGTATATTGATAACCTTATCATCTTGCGACGCGTCTGCGATAAGATCATGGTTCTTTTCCATCTTAGATAGTTTAAACTTTGGCTCAATATCCAAGAGTGAGTACTGTCCAAAATAATACACGCCCTTTGAATCTACAACGCCCGTCCAGAGTATATTATTTAGGATAGAGGGTGAGGTGAAAAATCTTGAGTACTCAATGTTTTCCGCAACTAGAGTATCCTTCATTACTTGAGTAACGCGATACTTATTATAAAGCGTGAAACACATGTAGATACTACTCAGTATGATACCCGTCCAAACTAATTTCTTTCTGATAGGCTTTGACCTATGATAGAATGCTGCTATGATCAATGGTATCACAAATAATAGCGTATACGCTGGATCAGCTACAGATATATTGCTTATCGCCGCTCTATAGTTGGAGAAAGGTGCAAATAACTGAGTACCGTATGCAGTAAATGTATCGAGTATAGGGTGTGTAATTAAACTCCAAAAAAACAACCACTGCCAATCCCTAAGGCTTGCCTCTGGTTTAGCAAATGCTGGCCTATTGAATCTCTTAAAAGTGAGATAGCTTCCTCCAACACCAATAGAAATACCAATAGCTGCCTTGATAATACTGAACTTTCCTACAAGCAAAAATAAAGATGCTGTTGCTAATGAAATTAATATCCAGCCTGCCATACCGATCAACTTATGAAATCGACTCTCATACATCCTATGAACTAGCCATCCAAACAAAAATGCCCCAACTATCGAAAATAAAAATGAGTGAGAAATACCTCTATGGAATGCTAAAGAATCTAGCTCTGACATCCAAAGATTACCAATAATATCGAGATCAGGAATGGTCCCGGCTATGGCGCCCCACACCATGGCGCGGTTACCTATTCTTTTTCCTAAGACTGCATCTCCTGCGGCCGCACCGAGTACGATCTGAGTAATGCTATCCATTGGCTACTTCTGATTTTTGAGTATTGATTTCAAAAATTTTCACTGCTTTGCGAGATGCAGTTTGCTCTGCAGATTTCTTATTAAAATCCTCCGCTGTAGAGACTTTCTCGCCATCAACGATGACCGCTACTTTAAATCTATCCCTCTTATCCAACTTAGTCTTAGCAATTACCCTGTATCCAACTTGCTTGCCATGCTTTTGACACCATTCGAGCAACATACTTTTATAGTTATCATCCGCTTGCTCAAGAGCGTGTATATCCAAGTATTTCATGAGTATATTACGTATGACATAGTGTTTTGTTTTATTGTACCCGAACTCAATGTATATCGCTCCTACCAATGCCTCTAAGGCATTACCTAACATCGAATGACTCATACGACCCTGTGTATACTCTGACAGTACTACATCTAGTCCCATGCGATCTGCGATTAAATTAAGCGTCTTACGTTTTACAATTTTAGATCTCATCTTAGTGAGGAAACCTTCATCTTTTTGAGGATATTTTTTAAATAAGTATTCCGCGACTACAGTAGAAAGTATGGCATCTCCAAGATATTCCAATCGTTCATTATTACCATTATGCCCTTCACTGTTATTCATTGATTTATGGTAGAAGGCTAATCGAAATATATGAAGTCTAGCAGGCACAAAACCAATAATAGGTTTAAGCTTTCTTGCAAGATTCTTATCTGCAGAAAAATAGTAATTGTATATCTGTCTTATTTGACGAGTACCGAGCACTAATAAAATCTCTTTAATATTACTGAGCAGTTGTGTCCACCAAATCCAAAAGTATTACTGATAACAGCATTTATCTTTCTTTCTTGTGCTTCGTTAAATGTAAAGTTTAATTTGTTGTCGAGAGCTGGATCATCTGTAACATGATTGATTGTTGGTGGTATCACATCATCTCTAAGTGCAACTATTCCTGCTATTGCCTCTACTACACCAGCAGCTCCTAGTAGGTGACCAGTCATAGACTTAGTCGAGCTGATATTAAGATTATAAGAGTGATCGCCAAATACGTTTTTGATCGCCTTAGATTCTGCTATATCTCCAAGTGGAGTTGACGTACCATGTACATTTACATAGTCAATATCTTCAGGATTCATGCTTGCGTCTCGGAGCGCACGCTTCATTACATTAGTTGCTCCTAGCCCATCAGGATGTGGTGATGTAATATGATATGCATCTGCAGTCATTCCAGCTCCTGCTACTTCAGCTAATATATTTGCACCTCTTGCTTTTGCATGTTCATATTCTTCAAGTACTAATGCTCCGGCACCTTCACCTAAAACGAATCCATCTCTATCCTTATCAAATGGACGAGAGGCTGACTGAGGGTCATCATTACGTGTAGATAGTGCTTTCATTGAAGAGAATCCTCCCATTCCTGCTTTAGTAACTGCTGCTTCGGATCCTCCACAGATCATTACATCAGCTCTACCATGTTTGATGTAGTCAAACGAATTGGCAATGGCATTAGTGGAACTAGCACAAGCTGAAACTGTAGCATAATTAGGTCCTCGAAATCCATATTTTATAGATATCAAGCCTGGAGCAATATCTATTATAAGTTTGGGAATAAGAAAAGGACTGTACTTAGGTTCTCCAGTACGCGAAGCAGCTTCTTCGATATCTTCTTCGATAGTCTTAAATCCTCCTATACCACTTCCCCAGATTACTCCTATTTCATCGAGATCAACTTTCTCTAGGTCTAAGCCGGACATCTTAATAGCCTCATCGGCAGCCACCAACGCGTACTGAGCGAATGGATCCATACGACGAGCCTCGCGACGGTGCATATAATCTTCTACTTGAAAATTCTTAAGCTCGCAAGCAAATCTCGTTTTAAATAAAGAAGCATCATACCTTGTTATTGGAGCGGCACCGCTTACTCCATTCTTTATTGCGTCAGCGTAAGACTCAAAAGTGTTACCTATAGGTGTAAGTGCCCCTATGCCTGTAATTACTACTCTTCTCATTTAGTGTGTTACTATGAATTGTTGAAATAGTGTGTAAAGATAGAGTATATCTGTAAATAAGCGATGTACTAAGGGTACAATAATGGGCATTGAATACGCCAAATCAACTATATATCAAGATTATTTAACGATTAATTCGATAATATTATCACAATACGTTAAAATTCCGGTTCCATCCAATTTTTAGTAAATGACATAAACTTCAATGATATAAGAGCAATATAAAGAGTTATAAACTTTAAATAAACTTAGGAAACTACAAAACCTTTTAAAGTTTCTATCGTTTATTTGCACTATGATTATAAAAGACAAAATATTCTTGACCACGTTTGATCTATTCCTAAAATATGGAGTAAAAAGTGTCAGTATGGATGATATCTGTAGAAAAATAGGTATAAGTAAAAAGACTATATATACAGTCATTAACTGTAAAAAAGATCTAATTGAGCAAATCATTCAACTTCAAATCAAGAGAGATGAAGAAGATATAACGACTATCACCGCCTCATCTGAGACCGCAGTAGACGAGATGTCCAAGATCGGCAGGCATGTTATCAAATTCCTCAAAAAAATGAAGCCCTCGCTAATCTACGATCTTCAAAAATACTATCCGCAAGTTTGGGAATTGATAGAGGATCAGCATTATGGATTTATCTACCGTACCATAAAAACTAATCTAAAGCGTGGACAAATGGAAGGTTTGTATATCTCAACATTTGATCCAAATATAATCGCTAAGCTATATGTAGAGAAAACTCATTGCATCGCAGATGAAGAAAATTTCCCTTCTTCGAAATTTAGTAGACCTCTGTTATATGAGCAATTATTCATGTATCATATGAGAGGCATAAGTTCTGATAAAGGCCTAAAATTATTAGCCACTATAGAAATATAAATAAGTAAGCATATACCATAAATCACTTTAACAATAATGAACCAATGAAATACAGACTACTTTTCTTGCTAATCACAACTGGACTCTTTCAACTAAGTGCTCAAGATCAGTTCTCACTAGAGCAAGCAGTAGGATATGGTCTTACTCATCACAATAACATGAAGATGAATGACCTCGATTACCTCTCTTCGGAACAAACAATACGAGAATTCAAATCAACAGGAATGCCTAAAGTAAAAGGAGGAATTGACTACTCCTATTATTTAGCAGTACCGGCACAACCCGTAGAAGATTTTATTTCACCCTCAGTTTATG
>Ga0206131_10000083_pt1 | contig 121407 bp, 96 predicted proteins | sample Helgoland_Spring_FD_148636 | JGI IMG/M metagenome (GOLD analysis project Ga0206131, IMG submission 148636) | Pelagic subsurface seawater microbial communities from Kabeltonne, Helgoland, North Sea - Helgoland_Spring_Bloom_20160517_1 | ecosystem: Environmental > Aquatic > Marine > Epipelagic ...
ATTTATAGTATCATTATCATTTATAGTATCATTATCATTTATAGTATCATTATCATTTATAGTATCATTATCATTTATAGTATCATTATCATTTATAGTATCATATAATAATTTAACAGAAGGAATATACGCATTAAAAATATATTTTTCATTCAAGAATATAATATAATTTGATTTTATAGTATTTTTTACCGAATTATAATTGTAAATATGTAACTGAATAATATCATTTTTAATATTTAAATTATCATTTTTTATATCATAATAATTGAATTTTATATTTTTTCTTTTATTTTGAAATTTATAAAAATATTTATTATTTGTTAAAATTAGAATTAAATAAGTATTAAGTTTATCATATTTACTAATATTATTTATTAAATTTATAAAATTTTTTTCTTTTTTAATTAAAATTAAACTGTAAATAATATCATACATAAAAATTATTTATATAAAAAAAATATTTATTATACTCTATTAAAATTAATATCCCGTACAAAAAGTTCGACTCTATTATAATAATTATCAAATATAAAGATACATAAACTATCTCTTTTTGTACATATATCTAATTTTACCTCTATAAATTCTGTTTCATTTATATTTTTTAAAAAATCATTATATATTTTTATAGGATTATGTATTTTTATACCAATACCATTATCAGGATTAATAATTTTTTTACCTTTAATTTTAAAAGATAATTTATAATTTCCAGGTTCTAAATTATATCCAAACCAAATGTTAATGTATTTTCCTTTTAATTTTGTAAATTTTATAACTCCGCAATTAATTTCCAACTTACATTTTTTATTTATATTATAATAAATTTTACCTTCATCATAATTATTTTCATTTAAAATTAATAAATATTTTTTATCATCGTCGAATTTATGTAAAGAATAAAAGGATAAAGAATTAATATCAGTTTCTTCATTACAAATATAATTTATATCCATTGTTTTTTCAAATAAAACTTTGAAAACGTGCGAATTTGTTTTTTTATATGTTTTAAATATTGAATAAAATTGTTCTAAATATTTCTGCGGAAATAAATAAAAATTATCACATATACTAAATTTATATTCCAAAATAGAAACTAAATTCAATTTATTATAATCTATTCCACTAAATGTTTTTTCAAATAAAATATCAAACCTCGTTAATATAATATTATCATATAATATTCTATTATCCTTTTGATAATTTATACAACATTCCAATGCCTTTAATACCTTCTTATTTTTAGAAATAATATGATTCACATCATTGTCGACTAAATAGTATCTTTTGGGTTTATAACATTCTATTAATTTATTAAGTTTTTTACTTCTATTCGTACAGAAAAAAATATCTATCTCGAATTTTTTTGAAAAATATTCAATTAATTTATCATTTATATTCTTATAATATAAACTAAAATCTATATTTTTAATAACACCTTTCCAATGATTCATATTTTCAAGATAATGAATACCAAAAAATAACAATGCCATTCTTTTTTTTTTATATTTTTTACAAAAGACATTTTGAGTTATTTGAGTTATTTGAGTTATTTGAGTTACATTTTGATTTAATAAAAATTTAGAATATAAACTATTGATTAATATATTCCCTAACTTATCAATATTATCTATTTCATTTTCTTTTATAAATTTAATTATATTATCAAAATTATACCTTTTATAATACTTACAATGATAATCCATTTTTCCAAGATTTATGTTCTTTTCTTGTAACAAATTCAATAAATTTTTATTTTTTTTTATTTCAAAACCCCAAGAAGGATTCCAGTTTTTTAATATGTTTTCATTATTATTAAAGTTTTTATTATTATTAAAGTCATCATTCTTATTAAAGTCATCATTCTTATTAAAGTCATCATTCTTATTAAAGTTTTCATTCTTATATAAATTATTCATTTGATTTTCGTGATATGAATACAAATCTTTTTTATTTATTTTTTCTTTAAAAAAATTATTATTATTAAGAATTACAAAATAATCAAATTCATAATTCTTATTTACTACTTCAAAATTATGTAAATGTTTTTTCAAATTATATTTAATATATGAATTAATATATAAAATGCTTATATGTTTGATATTTATATTATCATAATTGTTTACACATATTAAAAAATTTATATTTTGATTATATTCAATGATATTTATGAGTTGTGCGTCACTTGTTGTATTCACACTATATATAATATCATAATTCATTGTTTAATAAATAATTTAAAATCTTAAACTATATTTAAATTAAAAATAATGGTATTTAATTATGTTTTATTTAATGTTTTTATTAATTTTATAGTGTTTCATAGTTTTAATATAAAAAATGATATAAATTATCCTATTAAAAAAAATAGTTTGATACATGCTTTTATTGCGAGTTTAGGGGGTAGTTTATATTTAACAAATTTAATTTCATTTCGTATACAAGAATTAGTTGTATATTATTCATTGGGATATATAATTTATGACGTATTAATTTATACTTTATATAAGGAAATTAAAGATGAAAGAAATATAACATATTTTCACCATTCCTTATTTTTAGTTGGAATATTATATTATTATCAAGAACCTAAAATCTATTCAACACTAATTTTATCGGAAATTAGTACTGTACCCCTAAATCTAAGATGGCTAAAAAAACAAGAAGGAAATGATAAATGGACTAAAATTTATTCATATTTATTTTATATTAGTTTTTTTGTTTTTAGAGTAGTAAATTGTACAAATATTTTATATCAACTAACTAATTTAAAAAAAAAATATTTAATTTCAATATTTTCGGGTTTAAATTATTATTGGTTTTATCATATGACTAAAAAATTAATTAAAAGTTTAAGATAATAAAATAAATATTAAGAAATAACCTTATTATATATTTAAATTTTAACAACTTATTCTATTTATGTTTATAAATAAAAAACAACAATTAGTAATTATAGGTCATATTAATAACACTACAATTATTAATAATTTAACAAATAATGGATTTCTTATGTATGATAATAAAATGCATAATAATAAAAAAATATATTTAAAAAAAGATAATTCCTTGGTTTTAAAAGAAATTGTATCTATATTAAAAGAAGAACACCCTGAAGAATATATTTACATTATTAAAATAGAAAATGAATTAGTTATCCTTGAATATAAGAAAATAAACCAAAATTATTATTTCTATAAGGTAGATAAACTTGGAAATGGATATATACATCTTATTAAAACTATAAAGTATTTACAATCCAATTTAGATAGTTTTGTAACTTATAGGATAAATAGAGGTGTTAATATTTTATATTGTATATTAGGTGGTGTTAGAACAATTGATAAAACATATGATAAAATATATCATAATGTAATTCGAAGTTTTTATTATAAGGAAAGTGATATATATTTATATTTAAAGGTGAATGATTCAGGACCTAAGAATAACGGAGGTGTTAATTTTGTATATCATAGTTTAGAGAAAGACGAAATTATAGAATTGGTAAGTAAATATCATACAATAGATAATTTAGTATTTAGTGATTTTAATTTGGAAGAGGAAGATATTGAAAAATATGTAGAAAACAGAGAAAGATTTATAAATTGGATGTCTACCGATGATGTATTAATAAGAATTATGAATTTCCATTATAATCTCTTGAAATGCGGGGAATGGATTTTAGAAAAAGAAAAACTAAATAAAAAAAAATATGATTATATTTTTTATACTAGACCTGATATAGATTTTCCAGATCGTATTCCTTTTTATTTAAATTATTCCAATGAAAATATATATGATTTATCCAAAAAGAATTTTAATGATTTTTCGGGAATTATACCGCGAAATTTAATGGAACAATATTTATTTAAACCTTTCGAATTATATGAAAATTTAAATAATTGTACTAAACAATTTTTCGGTCCAGAACAAATGTTAAGTTTTTGTATAGGAAAAAAATTTAAGAAAACTGATTATTTTGCTTCAATTGAAAGAAAACAAGACATTAAAAAATATAATATTTGTTTTATGTTAGTAGGTAGTGTTTCTATAGAAAAGAATATTGAGGCTATAATTGATATGTTAGATGCAAGTTATAAATACTATAATGTATATGTATTTGGATATATTAATTGCATAAATCCCGATTTAGTTAGTAAATTGAAGAAAATAAAATTTACAATTTTAAAATTAAATAAAGCAGATTATAATTATTGGTTGCTTACTAAAAAATGTTTTAACATTGCTAATATTTTTAGTAATAAAAAGGGTATAAAATATGATTTAGTTATTAATATGAATTGTGAATTTCAACCTAATTTCTTTATTGGTAATGAAATATTTTATTGTATTAAACAACAAAAAGTTTTTTTTAATATCATAAAACAGGATATTAATTTAATAGATAAAAATTTCATTATGGGTCCTTATGATAAAATGACTAATATTTTGAATTATTATAATGTTTTGTATTCCATTGATAAACAAAGTAAACAATGTAATATGTTAGATAAATTAGATAAGAAATATGAAGGGAAATTAGAACAACCTACAATAGATAAAATAAAGTTTACTTTTTATTTGTATAATTCATTAAAAGTATAAATCATTAAATTAATACAAATAATTATAAATATTTTTTTATTAAATATGATTAATGATAGTTGATTCAGGTATTTATTCTACATGTGTATCAATTCAAAAAGAATATGAAAATTTAATTCAAAAATTTCCAGAACACGATATATTAAAACTCAAAAAGGATATTATTACATCTCAAAATAATATTTATATTTTAGGAGTAGGAAAATCTGAAACAATTTCCCTTCATTTAACTAACTTATTAAAATCCATAGGTATTAAAGTATTTAATTTAAATGTTTTAAATGCTTTACATGGTGATATAGGGACTTTAAAAGAAAATGATTTAGTTATAATGTTTAGTAAGAGTGGAAATACATTTGAATTATTGGAATTAAGTAAATTTATAAAAAAGAAGAAATGTAAAATTTGGGGAATATGTTGTGAATTTGAAAGTTTATTTAATAAAATATGTGACGAAGTTATAGTTTTACCATTAATAAAAGAGTTAGAAGGGAAAACTATTAAAACCCTACCAACTAATAGTTGTTTAGTTCAAATCATATTCTCAAATATACTAACTATTATAATAGAGAAGGAAATATCACTAACATTAGAAGGTTATAGGAATAATCATCCAGCGGGATCAATAGGGAATAAATTGAAAAAAATAAAGGATATTATAATTTATAATTTTCCAATTATAAATATTAAAGACATATTACAAGTTGAACAAGATGAGACAAAACAAAATGAACAAGTTGAGACAAAACAAGTTGAACAAGATGAGACAAAACAAGTTGAACAAGGTGAGACAAAACAAGTTGAACAAGGTGAGACAAAACAAAATGAACAAGACTATACAAAAAAAGAAATTTTATTACAAGAAGTTTTATTACAAATGACACAATATAGTATAGGTTGTTGTTTTTTTATAAATGAACAAAAAGAGTTAGTAGGTGTATTATCAGACGGGGATATTAGAAGATTATTATTAAATGATATGGAGAAGAAGTATATTTATATAAATGATATAAATACAGATTTTTATTATGAAACTGATATGAATAAGTTAGTATCGGATATAACACTAATTAAAAGGAAAAAATTTATACCAATATTATCAAATGATATGAGAATGATAGGTATTATAAAATTCTAATTTTTTATTAAAATTATGAAAAGAATATAATAAAAATATATTAGTATATTAATGAAATATACAAAAAAAAAAATGAGAGGCGGTTCAGGAATTACTATGACTGTTTCAAACCCTTTTAGGTCAGGAATAGGAACTGGATCAGTAGCAGTTGATGTAGGAGTAGCAGGTAAATCATATTTTGAGCGGGATGATATTGAATTAAATGGTAAACCTGTAAAATTATATATAAAAAGGAATTCTGAAGGACTGAAAATATATGTAAATAATAAATTAGTAGAAAGAAGTGATACAAGAGACAATTTTATAGCAGAAAATAACATAATATTATTTGATAAAGAAGTTAAACCTAAACAATCTATACAATTTATTAAGATAGATTTGACTAAATCGCCAATAAGTATAAAAATAAATCCAATTCCAGGAAAAAGTATAATAAATAAAAATATTAAGTCAATAATAGAATCAGAAACAGAAAAAAGTATAGCTAATACATTTTATGTAGATTTTAAAGAATATACATATAAAGAAAAACATAATTTAATAAATGAAGCTTTTATTAAAAATATAAATAAAAAATTAGAATTAGTCTATAATCCAAAATTAAAAACAAAATGTGGATTAGAACTAGAATTAGGAACATATAAACATTTTCTTGGAAAATGTGATTCTATAAATATATTTTCCCGTAAAGAAGTAGAATTACTAATTCCTATGATTAGTTTAATATATAAAGGAACTGTTATATCTAGTATTACATATGAAGTAAATACTGATAAAAAAATAATAGAAATATCTGCTTCTACAGATAAAAAATATGAAGGTAATAGATTTTATAAATTATTATTATGTATAAGTATAATTATTTTAAGTGAATATAATGAAAGTCAAAGTATTGATTATACACTTTATGCGAATTCTGTTAATAAAATATCTGGTTGGTTATTATTACAATCATATGAAGGAATTACAGATTTGCCAATAGAAATTTTAAGAAAAAACATAGACGAAAAATGTAAAATGGTAGTTAAAAACACAGGAAACACAGAAAAATATGAATTTAAAGGACTGGACGGCGAGTATGAAATTGTATATGAGAAATATTCTGAAAAAAGTGAAATTGAACAAAAATTTCAAAAAAGGAGAACCCCACCCCCTGATATATATAAAATTTTAACTTTGGAAATAAATTTTCATAAAATTTATGAAAAAATAGATGTTAAAACTCGAAAAAAATTTTATGGTAAGATAATTAAATTTTTTGAATTTATTAAAATATATATTACACTTGGTAAAACAAATATTGATAAAGCAGATGTAATTTTCAAGCAATTATTAGGTTTTTCAGGAAAAATAATTTCTTGCCCGGAAGAAAAATGTCAAAAGATAGGTGTAGCATTACTAAAATGTTTACCAAATATCAAGGATAACCCAGTTGCCCAGAATTGTAAAGATTTAGAGATACTTATGGAAGGTAAAACAAAGAGAACAGAACATTGTAAAGTTAATGTTGACCCTGACAAACTAGAAAACTCGACTATATTAAAAACATTTGAAAATTCTGAAAATAAAATGAATATTATTGATTTTTTAATTAATCATAGTAATATAATAAAGGACCCTGAACAGAGTGTAAAAAGTTTTTCTCTAAGTAGTTCTTCCTCTTTAGAAGAGGAAGATCCAGAATTGACACCTACAGCAACGTATCAAAGAAGACAAACACCAACTGTAAGAGCAAGTACAAGTACAAGAGCAAGTCCAAGTCCGAGAGCAAGTAGTCCAAGAGCAAGTGCAAGTACAAGTACAAGAGCAAGAGCAAGAGCAAGAGCAAGAACAAGTCCAAGTCCGAGAGCAAGTAGTCCAAGAGCAAGTGCAAGTACAAGTCCAAAAGCAAGAGCAAGTAGTCCAAAAGCAAGAGCAAGTACAAGTACAAGTCCAAGTCCAAGTCCAAAAGCAAGAGCAAGTAGTCCAAAAGCAAGAGCAAGTACAAAAGCAAGAGCAAGTACAAGAGCAAGAGCAAGAGCAAGTACAAGTCCAAGTCCAAAAGCAAGAGCAAGAGAAAGTACAAGAGTAAGTAGTTCAGGAAGTAGTAGTGCTTCTGAAACAGAAGCATAAGAATTAATATTATCTTTTAGATTTCTTTTTGTTCTTTTTGCTTCTTTTAGAGTTCTTTTTGCTTCTTTTAGAGTTCTTTTTGTTTTTTTTATTCTTTTTTCTTCTGTTTGGTTTAGTTTTGCTTCTTTTGTTCTTTTTTCTTCTGTTAGGTTTCGTTTTGCTTATTTTAGGTTTCATATCAATTCCCTCGACAGTTACGGGATTAGTTAGTTCAGCTCTACATTCAAGACGAACACTTTTAGATCCCAAACTAAATTCATATACAGAATTATTAATAATAATACCGTTAATTTTAATTTCAGTGTCTTTAAATACCGAAACCGTTTTTAAATTATCACACCCGGAAAAAGCGGTAGGGTCTATTGTTACTATTTTAACTTCGTCTGGAAAAACTAAAGTTGTTAATAACTTACAATCTTTAAAGGCTTCCTCGTTTATTTCTTCTAATTTTTCAGGTATATTTATATGGGCAAGACATTTACAATCTTTGAATGTCCATACTTTAATAACTTTAATATTATTAGATAATGTAACCTTGACTAATTCAGGACAACTCATAAACGCACAATGTCCCAATTCTTTAACAGTGTTTGGTAAAGTAATTTCGGTTAATGTTTTACACTCAGAAAAAGTGTGAACGCCTATATATTTGAGTTTTTGTAATGATGAAAGGTTTAAGCGAGGTAAACCCGTTTTCTTAAATACTTCTGTTTTAATTTCGGCCAGTGCTTCCGGAAATATAACATCTTTTAAGTTGGAACAGCCCTTAAATAATCCTCTTTCGAGTGATACGGTCCGGTCCGACGGTTCATCGGAAAGCGCAGGCGGTCGGAGGGTTTGGGTTTTTATTTCGTGGTTTAATTTTAGGTTATTTGGTAGTGTAACCTTTTCTAAACTACGACAACCCTCAAAAACAAATTCACCTAAATAATCAATATTGTTTGGTAACACAATTTCTTTTAGTTCTTCACAGTTTTTAAATGTTTTATTACCTAAAAATTTTAAATTATTACCTAAAAATGTAACGGTTTTTAACTTAATACACGACGCAAATGCTTCCCTATCAATTTTAGTAACATTTTCTGCTATTGTAACATATTCTAACCATTCGCAATTATTAAATTTTCCTATAATTTCTCCGTTTATGTCTGCTGTTGCTGTATAATCTCTTTCAAACTCAACTCCCGCAGCGCGCAAGGTATTTTGAGAATTTTTTCTTAAGAAGCGATTATGGTATCTAGTTTGTTCATTTTCTTCAGATAAATATGTGTTTGGTTCTCCGTACAAGTGTTCGGATGGTCTACACGCATAATGAATATAAATACCAGGTCCAGTTGCTTTCATTATTTCTGATAATTTTAAATTTTCATAAAAACGTTTTTCTAACGCCTCCGGGTTTCCTTTATTACGAGTGTTATATTGAAGTTCATGATCCTTATATAGGGCTTGTATAGTATCAAAATCGGGACAGCCGATACATGGTTCTGCTGGGTATTCACAGTATTCACACTCTAGGGGATCAAGTAAATACCATTCTCTCCATGGACAATCTAAGGAATGGTTTCGAACATCAAAATAAGGAATATATTTTTTTAACTCGTACACGGAATATTTTGGGTTCTTTATATGATTTATTTTTTGAAATGTATTGTAAGGTAATACATCTAAACTATTATAAAATTCAAGAGGTATAGGTTCCTTATCAATATCTACATATTTTTGTAATTGGTCTAAAGTTGTTAAACCCATTTTTCTTATTGGTATATTATCTTCATCCGGAAATATTGCCGGTTCCGAATATCTTAAATCATAATAAGATTCAGTTGTTTTATATTTTTTAAACAGCTGTCTATAATCATCTGAAACCTGTTTAATACCAAAATAATTACTATAATGAAATGTAATATTTGGTATAATACGTGTTAATTTGTTTAATTTTTCATTCATCTGTTCTAGTCCTATTTCTGGTTTTGCGGGTGTAATATTTATTGGTTGTTTTAATAATTTAATTACTTCTTCATTTTTTAATACTATTTCGTGTCCCGCCATAGAAGAAGTACCACTTGCACCTAGTAAAATTAATAAAGTATTTTTTGGAACTTTTAAACAATCCCAAGTTTGCTCAGAATGACTATTTTGTATGTAAATACTTGGAGTTTTAGCAGTATGTCCTACTCGTAATTTTTCAATTTCATTATTTTTTTTTTTCATTTCTAATATTAATCTTTCATCTTCTACTTTTGCTTTTGCTAAAGTTGTCATATAATATATAAATATATTAATTAATATTATCTTTCATATTTATTTTTCAAGTAAATATAATCTTGTGAAGTATCTATACCAGACTCATGACTATTAACATAAGCAGCATTTATTTTATATCCTTGTTCTATTATTTTTAACCATTCTATATCTTCGCTTAATTGATTGACTGTATCTTCTAAACTGAATTGATTTACTAAATATTCTCTATTAAATACAAATAATCCAATATGGAAATTATAGGCAATATTTTCACTTATATTATAGTATTTACTTGCTGGTATTACATTTCTTGAACCATACATAATATTATTATTTTTATCTAAAACTATTTTAACTTTTGATTTACTCGTTATTTCCATAGTATTATAACTTGAATAATATAAAGTGGAACATACTACATTTTTATCTTTTTGATTTTTTATAACATAGTTATTTATTGCGGAATGTATATTTTCTATATCTATAAAAGGTTCATCTCCTTGGACATTTACTATCATATTGTAATCATTATATTCTACATTCTTATTAAGAAAATGTATAATTCTTTCTGTTCCATTTATACATTTTTCTTCTATAATATGGCATACACCTTCTGCAAAAGAATCTACTTCTGTTTTAATTCTTTTATCATCTGTTAAAATAACTATTTCTTTTTCATATTTTATTTTACTAACATTATCATATACGTGACGTATTATAGTTTTATTATTAATTTCCAATAATGGTTTTCCCGGTAATCTGGAAGAATGAAATCGTGCTGGAATACATACTAATATTTTATAAGACATAATTACTTTGTTTATATCATAAATACTTAAATAAAGTTAATATTTAATTTAGGATATTGTAAAATAAGTCTTTTTTGAGAACCTGACATTAATAATTTGAAATCTCTATTCGTTTTTAACATATTTAAATCTATATCTAAAGTATTTTTATACATTAATAGGTTTATACCTCTTTTATTTTTATATATTCTCTGTAAATAATCATTATACTCTGTATTATATTCATTAATATATTCCTTATTATGATTATTAATATATTCATTATTATATTTTCTATTTAATATTAGTTTACTTATTGATACATTATCGTCTAAACAATTATACATACCGTAAATATCAATATTATGTTTGGGGTTTAAGAAATGAAATATAACTTCACCAGAATTTTTACAATTTATAAAATCTAAATTTTTATTAGGATTTTTATTAGTTTCTATTTCATAATTAATTATTTTTCCTTTAAAACCTAACTTATCCAAATAATTATATAATTTTAGGTTATATTCTTGCACAGGTTGGTGTTTAATGTGCAACATATTAGGACATAAAATATATTTGATTTCTGGAATAAATTCTTCAATACCAAATATACCTTCAAAATCATTCATTACTAAAATGTCTTTTTGTTTCAATATTCCAATTGATTGTTTAACTCCTATATATAAATCATACTCTTTAGTTATTTTTTTATTAAGGTGTCCTTTTCCGAGAACTAAAACATTTTTTTTTGTATTTAAAAATTCAAGAAATTCTTTATACATAAACTTTTTTAGAAAAAAAGTTTTATCAAAAACCCTAAACCAAACTTTGAGAAAATCGAAGATATCTCATTTAAATAAAGTTTTTATCAAAAAACCCTAAACCAAACTTTGACAAAATCTTTATATTGGTTTAGTTTAAAAACTTAAAATATATTTATAGATAAAAATACAATGATTACATATGAAGAACTCAAGAATAATTTCTTTATCATGGCAGGTCCCAATGTTATTGAGTCTGAAGAACACGTATTTAAAATGGCAAAAGAGCTTAAAAGAATATGTGACAAATTAAAAGTCAAATTCATTTTTAAATGTTCCTTCGATAAAGCAAATCGTAGCAGCATTAATTCCTATAGAGGTGTAGGTACCCATAAAGGTTTAGCGATATTAAAAAAGGTAAGAGAAGAGTTACACATTCCTATAATAACGGATATACATGATATAAGTCATGCTAAATTGGTAGCGGATAGTGTTGATATAATTCAGATACCGGCATTTTTGTGTAGACAAACTGATTTATTGAAGGCAGCAGCAGAAACGGGGAAAATTATACAAATAAAAAAAGGACAGTTTTTATCAGGTGAAGCAATGCACCAGTGTGTTACTAAAATGTTGGCATTTGGTAATAGACAAATAATTTTATGTGAAAGAGGGAATATGTATGGATACGGAGATTTAGTAGTTGACCCAAGAAATCTACTTACAATGAGAGGTCCAAATAATTTAGTTACTATGGATATAACACATTGCTTACAACAACCCTCTCAATTACAAAAAGACGGTTCAATGAAATGTGGAGGATTAAGAGAGTTTATACCTTATATGGGTAAAATGGCAGTAGTGCTAGGTGTAAGTGGGATATTTATGGAGGTACACGATAGACCAGATGAATCTAAATGTGATGCTCCTACACAATTTCCTCTTGAGTGTTTCGAGAGTTATATAGAGGAGTTAATAAACTTAAAAAAAGTATGTTAAGATAAATATAATTTTTTAACAGCAAAATATAAAAGGTTTTTTTCCTCAATAATTACATGATAATAAAATCTTTTAAGGAATTCTATTCTATCAGGTAGTGTTGATATATTTTCTTCTAAATTATTAATAATTGCTAAGTTTTTAATTTGTATTTCTGGGAAATAATTACAATTAAAAAAGTCTAAATTATAAACAGGTATGCCATTATTTACAAAATCTAAAATGAATTTTGAATTTTGGATAAAGACACAATAAGCATTTTTAACTATATCTTCAGATTTAATAATATTATCAATAGAAATTTTAGTATCGTTTAATTCATTTAATATTTCATTAATTCTAATTTCAATATAATTATTACCGTTATTTCTATCTTTTGGGTGAGTTCTAATAACAATTTTACGATTTGTATATTTTCTGATATTTTTAATCAAATTTATTAACATTTTTTTATAATTATGATTTTGAACAACATATTTTACATTACAATTATTCATAAACCATCCATATGTATTATTAATAATAATATATATAAAACCTTCTTTATTAATATAATAACTTTCTTTATAAGGGAAAATTGTTTGAAATTTATATAATTCTGTATCTGTTATTTTTTTAGAAAATGATAATTTGGGATTCCATGAATTATTAGTTATAAAGTAATATATTTTATTATGTAAATAATTAGTTTTACAACCGGCAATAAAGATACTATTTAAAATTTGTTTATTTATAAATAAATTACTATTTGTGTATTTGGTATTATAATATATTTGTAAATAATTATTTTGAAATATAATAGTTGGATTTTTTTTTAAAATATATTTATAATAATCTTCAATCATTTTTTCAGTTTCTTCTTTTGTATTAAAATAATTTTTTAATATAATTTGATACATTATTAATATAAAAATGTTATATTATTTAAAGTTATATTATTTAAAGTTATATTATTTAAAGTTTTTTACAATAATTATATAAAATGAATAAAGATTTTATAAATAAAAAGGAAGATATACTGATATTATTGGATTTCGATGGAACAATTATGGAAACCGCAAAATTTAATTGCGAATGTTATAATCTAGTTCTAAATGAATATAATAAAGAAATTTCTTATAATGATTTTTTACAAGCAATTAATGATAGTCATTTAGATATATTTTTTAAAGAAAAATTAGGATTAAAGGAAGAAGAAATTATTGAAATACGAAACAAGAAATATGAATTAATGTATATACATATTAATAATACTGATTCTATTAAATTTATTCCCGGTATGGAAGATTTTATTGATTTTATAGATAAAAATAATATTTCTCATTGTGTAGTAACTAATACTGCTCTTAAACCTATTAACTTATATAGAAAACATTTTCCTATTCTTAATAAATTAAAAAATTGGATTACTAGAGAGGATTATAATCTACCTAAACCTAATCCTGAATGTTATAAACTCGCAATAGAAAGATATGGTAAAGGAAATGAAAATATTAATAAAAAAACAATAGGATTTGAAGATAGTTGGGTAGGATATAATGCCTTAAAAGGAACCGTTGATGAAATTAATATTATATATACAAAAAAAAGAATTAATTATGATAAATTTTTAAAAGAGAAAGTTAATTTAATATCCGAATATAAATTATATAAATAACTTATTAGTTTACTAAATTAAATTTAGTTAATAAATTAATAAAATTTTTAGGATTATCTAATAAATCAAAATTTAAATGAAAATAATATTTCATTAAAAATTCCTTTCTATTTGGTAAGAGTTGTAAATTTTGGGATTCCAAATTACTAATATATTCTATTTGTGGTATTTGTATTTCTGGAAAATAATTACATTTTATAAAACCTAAATTAAAAATAGGAATACCTAAATTAACTAAATCTATTATTAATTTACTATTTTGTATAAAAGCACAATATATATTTTTGAATACTACACTTATATATTCGTTACAATATCCAATATTACAATATTCAATATTATCTTTTGATTTAATAAAATTTATAATATTATTTTCAAATTGAGTTTTTCTATCTTTTTTATGTAATCTAATTTTAATTTTTCTGTTTGTATGTTTTATTATTTTAATTATTAATTTTTCTAATAATTCTAAATAAACATTAGGTTTATATTTTTCAACTAAACTATTTTGAAACCAACCTAAAGAATTATTTAAAAAAATATAAATATATCCTTCTTGATTTATTTTATATTCTGGATTAAAAGGTATATATTTATGTATAGATTGAAATTATGATTCATTAATTTTTTGAGTATATGATAATTGTGGATTCCAAGAGTTAGTAGTTACAAAAAAATACATATTTTTATTTCCTTTTATTGGTATATTAAATCTACAACCTGCAATAAAAAGAGTATTGTTTCTTTTTTTATTTATATATTTATTACCATCGCTATTTTTAGTATTAAAATAAACACTAGTAAGATTTTTTAATTTACTAAGTTTTATATTTAATAAATAATTTATATATTCTATAGTTATTTCTTTATTTAAAATATAATTTTTAAAAAGTAAATTCATATGTAAAACTGAATTCATATGTAAAACTAAATTCATTTTATAATTAAATTATAAAATATATATTCATATTAAATAAAATAGGTTTATATAGATTTTATGTTTCAAAATGGAATACAAATAATGTAAGTAATACTTTAATATCTTATTATAATATATGAAAAAATATATTGTTATATTATCAAATGAGCCTGAATTTAGTAAAAAATACGGTAGTAATTCTAAATGTATAAAATTTATTGAAAAAGCAGAAAAATTTATAAGAATACGATTTTGTAATCATAATAATTTTGGTAATAGAAAAGATATAATTGCTTTACATACAATAAAATCATTAGTAAATTATAATGGGGAAAATTATTTTAATGAATTAAATAAATTCAATGAAATACTTATATCAGCACCTATTTTATTTTCAAATAATGATAAAGAAAAATATAAAATTTATAATAAATATCAAAAAAAATAAATTTAATATAAAATTTATTGATTTTCCTAAAAATATATACGATAAATTTCAGGAATATAATAATTTTGAAATAATTAATGAGGAAATTAAATGGAAAAATAAATTATTTTCTGGTAATTTAATTTTATTATATTATTTTATTAATTATAAAGAGTATGATATATATTTATTAGGTTTTAATAATTCAAATTTATTTTTTAATAAACATAATGAAAATATAATAAATAATACTAATCATAATATTGATCATAATATTGATTTTTTAAATTTTATGTTGAATAACTATAAAAATATAAAAATTATTAATTCATTTTAATTCATAATAATATTTTCACAATCTTTTTAACATATTCCCTAACCATATTATCTTTATTTTTGTATAAATAAAGAGTATTTTTAGTTTGTTATTTATATAACTGATTAAAAATTATAATTTTTGTAAATAATTTTTTTCCAAAAATCTAAATACATCCCCATTTTCTATTTCTTTTAAATTCCATTGCATATATGATAAATTATTTAAAACTTGTTGTCTTTCTTCTTCAATAGGTATATATGGTTGATTTATATTATCTAAATTATGATAACCTAAGTCATAAACCAACGACATTTTATTAAATACAAAAATAGGTATACCTTCTATAACAGCTTCGACTAAAGAATTCGAATTATATGATACTAAACAAAATGTATCCTTAAACGTATCATAAATATTTTCATTTTTATCTATTTTTACAAAATTTGGAATAGTTATTTTATAATTATAATTATTTTTTTTTAAATATAATGGATGGTGCCTGAATACTATTTTTCTATCAGTTTTTTTTTTTAATTCCAGAAATATAGAATTTAACCACTTATTATAATTAATATCTTGTACTTGAGTATCCCATTGTAATTGTCCAGTAATTAAAATATATTTTCCATCTTTTCTATATGATTTTAATTTTATACCTAATTTGTCAAATCTATCCGAATTACAATTTTTAGGTAAAAAAGAACTATAACCTAATAAATTATTTACATTAACGGATACATAATTATCAATATTTATAAAACCCGATTCAAAAAATATATAAATATAATATTTTTCTTTTAGTTTTAATCTAAATTCTGTATTTTTTTTAAAAATATTATATATTCCCCAAGAAATTGAAATTTTATTTTTAGTTTTAATAATTATATCATTTTTTTTTTGAATATTATTTTCTGTATTCTTTGATATGTATTTTTCTAAAGATAAAAAAGTATTTTTAATATATGTTATTTTGCGGAAATTTCTATCAAAATATAAATCGTACATAAATATATAATGTTAGATTATATTAATTTATATAAAAAAAATGGATATATAATTAATAATATTTTATCTCATAAACAATGCGACGAAATAATAGATTTTATTAATAATAATGATATAAATTCTTACTATGAAAAATTTAATAATAATAAATTTGGTCATAATTTTACATTAAACGATAAACCAATTAAAGAAAATATAATTAAAAATAAATTTATAAATAATTTTGCAACAAATATATTGGGAGATTATACAATTAATACTGTTAAAAGTTATAATAAATGTTCTTTTATGGCAAGAGATATCGAATATCATCAAGAATTTTATTATAATGACCACCACCCAACAAGAAATAATTGGGAAGATTATATTCAAATATTTATTGCTTTAGAAGATCATTCTTTAGATAATGCTTGTTTAAAAATTATTCCGAAAAGTCATACATTAGGAGTTTTACCTTATATTGATATAGTGAATTCAAATTTGGAGCATAAAAAAGCAGTTGAATATAATTCTTTAAAAGAAGCATATAATAAATTTGGTATTTTAAATTGTAATTTAAAAAAAGGAGAAGGAATAATTTTTAATCACCTTATAATTCACGGTTCTCAAAATAATAATGGACCTTTATCAAGAAAATCTCTTGTTATTACAATAAATAAATCTGATTTAAATTTAAATAAAACAAAATTTAATGAATTTGAGAAAAAAAGAAAAATAATTAATATAGAAATTTTAGAAAATAAAATAAATGAGTTAAAAAAACAAATAAATAAAATTAATTAAATTTATGTTAAATAATTTAAAAAATATCAATAGAATTAAAATTCAAGATGAAAGAGATAAACAAAAAAATTTATATTTAAATAGAGCAGAAAGAGTAGAAAAAATAAAAATAAAAGAAAATATTTTTAATTTTAATGAATTGGGATTTTATTATGATATATATCCATTGTATAAAAAAATATCAAAATATCTAAATATTGATACTACCAACATATTAATTACTAATGGGGCAGAAGAAGCAATAAGATATATTTTTAATATATTATTAATAAAAAATGATACTATTATGTTTCCTATACCAACATATGGTATGTATCACGTATTTTGTAATATTTATAATATTAATAAAATATTATTAGATTATGATAATAATTTTAAAATTAATAAAACTAAATTATATGAAAATTTAAATAAAATAAAAGTTTTTTTTTTACCTAATCCGAGTCATATAGAAGATATATTCTTAGAAGAAGAAATAATTAAAATAGCAAATATTTTAAAAATTAATAATGGTTATATAATAATAGACGAAACATATTATGGTTTCGGCTCAAAAACTATGATTAATTTGATTCAAAAAATACAAAATATTTTTATAATAAGAAGTTTCTCAAAAACATTTGGGTTACCTTCAATTAGAGTAGGTTGTTTAATTGGTAATAAATATAATATTAATTTAATATCAAATTATAAACCAGCGTATGAAATTTCATATCCAAGTTTAAAAATAGCTGAATATTTTTTAGATAATATTAATATAATTGATAAATATAATTTTGAATGTATTCAAGGAAAACAGTATTTAATTCAAATATTAGAAAAATATAATATAATCTATAATGGAATTAATAATTATTTAATAAATATTAAAATAAATAATGAAAAAAATATTAATAAAATATGCGAATATTTAGAAAAAGAACATATATATATTAAAAATAATAAAAATTATATTTCAATTACAATTTGCCCTATTAAATATATGAAAATATTTATTAATTGTTTTCTTGAAATTTATAAAAAATTAGATATTTAACTTTAAATTTTTCAAATTACCTTTTAAATGTTCCAAATAATTTACTAAAGGTGTTTCTCTTGCTATATTTAATCCTCTTTGGTCTCCTTTATTTTTAAAATAGTGAGAACCTAAATTAAAGTTTTGAATTTGATATTTTTTTTCAAATAGTATTCTAATAACATCCCATATATGTGAATCTGTTTGTTCTTTTTCTTTATAAATATCATTTGATAAGTACATTCTTCTCATTTCAATTAAATATTTTTCTGTTAATTTATGTTGTAAATCAAATATAATAAATCCGGATTCAGTATGATAATTTATTCTACCTAAATAAGACATCATACAATCCTTTTTTATAAAGTATTTCTCTAAATTAATTAAATCTATAGGTTTTTTAAATATAATATCAGCATCTATCCAAATTAAATATTTATAATTTGTAAAATTTAATCCAGCGTGAACTATTCCAAAAACTTTATAACTAAATCTTACACCATCATATAAAAACTTCTTAACTTTTCTATTTTTATTATTATTTATAAAAGTTTGAAATTCTGTATCACATTTTAAAATATTCAGTGCGTTCATATTTTTATTATTTATAATTAAATCTTCCTCACTATAGATAAGTAAATCAAAAGGCCACGAATATGTTTTTAAAAACCTATGTGCGTATTCCGAATATAATTTTTTATTAAAACTTGTTACACATAATACCTCTGTTTTTTCTCGATAATTCATTTTAAATTTCTCAAAATACGTTAATTCATTTAACCATAAATCTCCGTATTCAACTTTTTCATAACCAGGATGCCAAGGTCCCCCATCAGTATAATGTAACGCTTTATAATCCCCGTCATTATAATAACCAACTAAATAATTATATTTCTTATCTATTTCTCCTATTTCTGTAGTCCATTCCATTCTATGTAACCACTTAGGTGTTTGTGTATTTACATTTTCAAGATTTAAATTTTGAATATCTGGATGAGAACAATTAAAAATCATTAAACTAGACCAATTCTTTTTAGGATACCATTCTTGTTTTCTACCATCCATTTTCTCTTTTGTATTACATTCTGTATATTTATGCTGAACACAATAAACAGCTCTGTTATTTATTTCATTTTTCTTAATACATTCCTTAATTAATTCTTCTGGGTCACAAAACCATAAGAAATCACTATCACAAAATAAAGACCAACCTTGAAAATTACTTAAATATGGAGCAAGAAATCGTGTATATGTGAATTCTGTTGCTCCGGTATTATCTATTCTTCTAAATATATTTTTAAGTTCTAAGTCTTTTTTTACTAATTTATGTATATTAATATTTTTGTTGTATTTTTTAATAGAACGATAGCAAACTTCATAGGCTAGTTCTTGTCCGTAATTAGATGAATCAAAACCTATAAATATTTGGTTCATAATTTACATTTAAAATATATTAATTTATATATAAATAAACCTAATATGAATAATAAAAATAATAATAATAATAATAATATTAATAATAATAATATGAATATATTAATTACTGGCGTAACTGGACAAGATGGATCTAATATGGTAGATTATTTATTAAGTACTACTGAACATAATATATATGGTTCTTATAGAAGATTATCTGTATCGAATCATACTAATTTAGAACATATACAAAATGAAAGATTTAAGTTAGTCAATTTAGATATAACAGACCAACAATCCATTATTAATACAGTTAGGAAAATAAAACCAGATTATATTATTAATTTTGCGGCACAAAGTTTTGTTGCCGATAGTTGGAATATACCTATTCAAACATTTACTACTAATACTTTATCAGTTATTTATTTTTTAGAAGCAATAAGAGAATATATCCCTAAATGTAGATTTTATTCTGCCGGTTCAAGTGAAGAATTTGGTAATATAGATTACTCACCACAAGATATAAAACACCCCTTAAAACCAAGAAGTATTTACGGAGCCAGTAAATGTGCTGCTAAACATATTGTCAAAGTATATAGAGACAGTTATGATTTATATGCTATACATTGTATATTATTTAATCACGAGGGATTAAGAAGAGGAAAGGAATTCGTTACAAGGAAAATTACATCTAATATAGCACGAATAAAGTATGAATTAGAGAATAATAAAGAAGTAAAACCTTTTGAATTAGGCAATATATATTCAAAGAGAGATTGGAGTGATTCAGAGGATTTTGTAAGAGCTGTTTGGAAAATGCTAAATCAGGAAAAACCACAAGAATATATATTAAGTTCTAATGAAACACATTCAGTAAAAGATTTTGTAGATTTAGCCTGTAGATACGCAAATCTTGAAATAAAATGGGAAATAGATGAAAAAGAACCATTAAATACTAAATTATATTGCAACAATAAAGTAATATTAAAAATAAACAAGGATTATTATAGACCGGCGGAGGTGGAATTATTAATAGGAGATTCTACAGAAACAAGGAAAATATTAGAGTGGGAACCGAAATATTCATTTGAAGATTTAGTAAAAAGAATGGTTGAAAATGATATTAAATTATATAAAAATGAAATGAAATGATATTAAATAAAATTAGATAAAATTACTTTTGAACTATTTCCTAAGTTATTAAAATTCTTTGATATTATATTATCAAAATAGTTAGACCCTTTAATTTCCATTTCATTTATAATTTGTTTTAATTTATCTTTATCTAAATCTCTCCATTTTTCTATTCTTCTAAATACTTTTTCATCTACTAAGTATTCATTTCTTTCTACTTTCCCCATTTTTTTCCATATAACAGGGAAGTCTAAAGTAGGTATTTTAGAATATATTGTTTCATCTCCGGCGGAAGAACTAAACATAATACATAAGGAACATACTTTCATTAATTCTAAACTTTCATTAATTCTAAACTTTCATTAATTCTAAACTTTCATTAATTCTAAACTTTCATTGGGATATATATCACTTACTATAAATTTATCACCATAAAATTGAGGATCTATTTTATAAGGGTAAGTATTATCTTTGGGTCTGGTTTTAACTATGATTTTATAATCAAGTATATGAAGTATTTGGTAAATATTAGATAATTCTTTAGCTTTATAATCTTTCCTAAATTGTATTTTAGGAAATAAAAGTAAACAATATTTTTGTTTCTTATCTAAGTTATATTTTGTATATATAGATTCTATGTTAGGGATATTATCAAATTTAGTATTTCCTAAAAATAAATTTTTATATAAAAATAATTTTTTATTTTTTTCACTAAGTTCTATTTGATTTACTGATTGTTTATTAGGTAATATTACATAATCCACATATTTAATATAATGTTGATATGCCCACCTATAATTCATATGTTCAGTTAATGAAATCCTTTTAGTTTTTACAAAATCTAACTTAAATAAAAGCGATTCTCTAAAGGCTAATGGAACAGGTGGACCGTATATATCTCCGTCTACCATAAATACTAAACCCTGTATTGATTTAATATTAATTTTTCTGCTATCTATTAGAATAATATTGTATTTTTTCGCATATTTTAATAAAATTGGATAATTGGTTTCAGAGAAAGGATTGGCGTAGTCTTTATAATTAGAACGAACAATGAAATAATATGTGCTTCTTTTTCTAAGTTCTATAACGAGAGGGATATAAAGTTGTAGAAATGTAATAGAAGAGAATAGGAAATAAATAATCATATTAAGAGTATAAAATAAATTATTTATTAAATTTTATCTTATATTTTATTATATAAAGTTAATAAATGTGTGGTATAATTTGTATTGTCTCTAAATCTAATGTATTTGATTTATTAGTAGATAGTTTAAAACAATTACAAAATAGGGGTTATGATTCTGCCGGAGTTGGAATTATTAATAATAAAATAGAAGTTCTAAAATATGCGACTACAGAATCTACCGATTCTATTCAAAAAATAATAGATAATAAAAGTTTAATTCAAGATGGAAATATAGGTATAGCTCATACTCGTTGGGCTACACATGGAGGTAAAACAGATTTAAATTCGCATCCACATATGAGTAATAATTGTAAAATATCAGTAGTCCATAATGGAATAATTGAGAATTATCAAGAAATAAAAAATATGTTAATAAAAGAAGGTTATATCTTTTATTCTGAAACCGATACAGAAGTAATTGCGAATTTATTAGAATATAATTATAAAGTGAATAGTTTTTCACAAGCAATAGATAAAACTATACAATCTCTATCGGGAACATATGGTTTAGGCATATTAAATTTAGATGAACCAAATAGATTATATTGTGTAAGAAAAGGGAGTCCATTATTAATAGGTCGTAATGATAATTTAGTAATGGTTACTTCAGAGAAGTCTGGTTTTAATGGTAATGTTAATAATTATTTCATTTTAGATAAGAATGATATATGTATTATAGAAAATAATAATAAAATAAGTATTAATACAAATTATAAGTATGGTATAAAAAATATATCAAATGAATTATTTAGTAAAACGTGCGATCCTTATCCTCATTGGACTATAAAGGAAATAAATGAGCAAATAGAGTCTTCATATAGGGTGATAAATTTAGGTGGTAGATTATTGAATGAAGATAAAGTAAAATTGGGTGGATTAGAAAACCATAGGGTAAAATTAAAAAAAATAGATAATTTAGTATTATTGGGGTGTGGAACTTCTCTTAATGCATGTGAGTATGCCATAACATTTTTCAAAGAGTTATGTAATTTTAATATTATAATGTCTTTTGACGGAGGAGAATTTAGTATAAATGATATACCTAAAATAGGAAATACTGCCTTAGTTTTATTATCACAATCCGGGGAAACACAAGATTTATACAGGTGTTTGAAGATAGGAAGAAAACATAATTTATTTATTATATCTATAGTAAATGTTATTGATTCATTAATAGCTAGGGAAGCAGATTGCGGGTGTTATTTAAATGCTGGAAGAGAAGTAGGTGTTGCTTCTACCAAATCATTTACAAATCAGTGTATATTATTGAGTATGGTGGCGATATGGTTTAGTCAAATCCATAATATAAATGATAATAAGAGAATAAGAATGATAAGGGATTTGCGTAATTTAGGATTAGATATAAAAAAAACGATAGATATAAGTGAATTTAATAAAGATTTGTATTTAAAAATACTAAATAAAAATCAAATGTTTATTTTAGGTAAGGGTCAATCTTATGCTATAGCAAAAGAGGGAGCTTTAAAAATAAAAGAAATTTCTTATATTTTTACGGAAGGTTATTCGAGTAGTTCATTAAAACACGGAACATTTGCTTTACTAGATGAGAATGTTCCTATTATAATTATTGCTCCGAATAATGAATTTTATATGAAAAATAGGAATAGTTATGAAGAGGTGAAAGCACGAAATAGTCCTATAATAGTAATAACTGATAAGATAAATAATGATTTTGAAAATAAGATAATAATACCGGAGAATAAGACCTATAGTAATTTATTGGCTGTGATACCGTTACAATTTATGGCGTATTATTTATCTGTAAATAGGAATATAAATCCAGATAGACCAAGAAATTTAGCGAAGTGCGTGACAGTGGAATAAAATTGATAAATATTATTAAATTTATAAGATTTATTAATTATAGTAAAATGGAAAATATAAATATTTTTAATAAAAATAAGGAAAATAATATATATCGCGAATTAAAGTATTGTAAAAAAACTACTTCAATTTGTAATAATTTGTATGAAAAAATAAGTAAAATATTATTTTTTAAATAATTAAAATTTGAGTTTTTCAGCAATATATCTTGTTTAAAATTAAAAAATAAAAAGTAAAAAATATTATGAGTATTAAAATAGATAAACAAAAATTAGAAAAATTAAATTTTAAAAATAATAAAATATTTGGTAGTTGGATTAATAATTTAGAACAACTTAATAAAAATTTTATTAATGCTCAACCATATGAGCATATTGTAATAGATAATTTTTTAAATGATGAATATATTTCAAATATAGAAAAAGAATTTCCAGAAAATTATGACGATTGGTTTAAATATAATAATCCGTTAGAAGTTAAATATGCTTATGATAATATAGGAAATTTAAAAAAAAATACGGAATTTTTATTTTATATATTATCTTCTCCTCAAGTTATTAATTTATTTAGAAAAATAACTGGTATAAATAATCTAAATTACGACGAATATTTACATGGAGCCGGTATACACGCACATCCGAGAAATGGTAAATTAGCAATTCATTTGGATTATGAAAAACACCCAATTTCCGGAAAAGAGAGAAGATTAAATTTGATACTATATTTAAATAAAGAATGGAAAGAAGAATGGTTAGGTTCTACTGAATTATGGAATCAAGATATAACAGAATGTATTTTTAAATCACCTATTAAATTTAATAGTTGTTTAATATTTAGAACGAATGATATATCATGGCACGGTTTACCAGAACCTATAAAATGCCCAGAAGGTGTTTTTAGAAAGTCTTTGGCTTACTATTATATATCACCTCTTGAAAGTACAGGAAGTATTAATAAAATAGGTCAAAAAGATGGTTATCGTAAAAAAGCAACTTATACTTTGAGACCTCAAGATGAAAAAAGTGATTATTTATTAAGATTAATTAAAATTAGATCAGAAAGAAGATTAAATGATAATGATTTAAAATAATTTATATTATTAAAATGAACATTAAATATAAAAAATAAAACTATAATTAAAAATAATTCCATCTAATTATAATTATATTTTTTAGAATAATCATCCATTTATTTATATAATTTTATAAGTATATTTCAAAATATTAGTATGTTTTTATAATCAACTGTTGTAATTACCTTTAATTGTTTCTTCAAATTTGAGAAAACAATATTCAGTTTCCTTGTGTTTTTTTATATATTATTAAGGGAAAGTATTGTTTGCTATTATATCACCTTGAAAGTAAAGGAAATATTGATAAAATAGATGATTATAGTAAAAGCGACTTATACTCTGCTATTTAAGATGAAAAAAGTGACTATTTATTAAGATTAATTAAAATTATATCATAAAGAAGATTAAAAGATGATTTAAAATTATAAATATAATTAATTTTAATGAATGTACCTTTAATGAATGTACCTTTTAATGATTTAAAAAGGGAAAATTTATTATTGAAAGACCGTATTAATGATTTAGTAAATACTACTTTTTATGAAAAAAACGATTTTATTTTGGGAGAAGAAGTTAAAAAATTTGAAACTAATTTTTCCAAATATATAGGGACAAAATATTGTTTAGGTGTTGGGAATGGAACAGATGCTTTAGAAATCGCTGTAAATTCGTTAGCATTAGATAATGAGGATGAAATAATAGTTCAAGCGAATACCTATATAGCGACTTGTTTATCAGTAGTAAATAATAATAAAAAATTAAAACTCGTGGATGTAAATAAAGATACGTATCAACTAGATTTAGATTTATTGGAAAAAAATATTACTAATAAAACAAAAGTGTTGATTATAGTTCATTTAACAGGAAGTTGTTGTAATATGGATAAACTTATGGAAATTGTAGAGAAAAATAATATTTTACTTATAGAAGATTGTGCTCAGTGTCACGGAGCGTATTTTAAAGATGGAAGATTGGGGACGTATGGTATTTTATCAACGTTTAGTTTTTATCCAGGGAAAAATTTAGGAGCATTTGGAGATGGAGGGGCAATATGTATGAATGATATTGGATTATATGAAAAAATATTAAAAATACGCAATAATGGTTCTAATATAAAATATTACCACGAAATTTTTGGAAGAAATTCAAGATTAGATACAATTCAGGCGGGTATTCTTAATATTAAGTTAATTCATTTAGATGAAAATAATGAAAAAAGAAGAAAGCACGCGAATCTATATAAAGAATTATTATGTCATAATGAAAATATAGTTTTTCCCAAAATAGAAGATAATTGTATTCCAGTATATCATTTATTTATGATAAGAGTTAAAAAAAGAGATGAATTGAAAACATATTTGGAAGATAGGGGTGTATATGTCGGAATACATTATCCCATTTGTATTCCAAAGGCGAAATGTTTCAAAGATAAATTTGTGGATAATTTTTTAAATTCAGAGGAGTTAAGTAAAGAAATTTTATCTCTGCCTATGTTTCCTGATTTGAAGCGCGAAGAAATAGAATATGTTTGTAACTTATTGGTTAAATTCTATCAATAAAATATTAAATATATTTAATAATGTCTAAAATTAATTATAAAATAATAAATTTAAAACCAATAAAAACTGTTGAAAAACCCGGTAGTCTAGTAGATTTTGATTTGAATAAAATTTGTAGAGAGAATAATATTAATTTTACTATAACTAAATCATTTTATATAAATGACTTAAATTCAGAAAAAATGAGAGGATTACACTCTAATAATAATTCATCTGAAATATTAATTTGTTTACAAGGTTCTTTTGAAATAAAACTTAAAAATGGATATATAGAGGAACAACTTACAATTGAAAAAAATTCAGCGATTTTTATTGATAAGAACATATGGATTGAATTTTTTAATTTTAAAAATTGTATTATTTTTGTATTTGTTTATGTTCATCCGTGCAATAAAAATAGTTGTTATGATTATAATACTTATTTAAAAAATAATAATAATATAATAATAAATTATGGAAAGTGATTCTAAAATTTTATTTTGTCATATTCCAAAATGTTCAGGTACAAATATTAATCATAATATAAGTTTAAAATATAAGGAAAACTATAAGTATTATATACATAGGATATTACAATATGATTTACATTTATTTAAAAACTATTATAAATTCGCAATTATTAGAGATCCTATAGAAAAATTAGTGTCTTTATACTTTTATCAATTAGGTAGAATAGATAATATGAAACATGAAAATTGCCTTTCTACATGCGAAGGAGGTAATTGGTTAAAAGTAAGTAACCTTTATAAAAAATATAATATTATTGATATATATTCATTTTTGAATAGTTATAAAATATTTTATGAGAATGAAATTAAGCCTGAAATATTAGAACTTAAAACACATAATGAAAAAATAAATATGACTTCATTTTATATTATAGGTTATTTACCACAATATTTATTTATATGTGATAATAATTATAATTTATTAGTTGATGATGTAATTAATATAAAAGATTGTGATAATTTTATGAAGAAAAAATTTGATATTACTTTGCCTAAAAAAAAACTAAATTTACATAAACATTCTAATGATAATTATTATAATTATTTAACAGAACAAAATATTAATGATATAAAAGAAATTTATAAAGATGATTATACATTTTTAATTAATAAATAAAATATATCTATTAAATAATTTATAAATAAAATATATCTATTAAATAATTTATAAATTTTAAGATGACCGATATAAAACATAATTATTTAAATGTCATACCTGGATTATTTATGGGTTTTTCTAGAAGTATCATTTCGCATCCATTCGAGATTTTAAAAATAAAATCACAATTAAATATACGCACCAAAATAAAATTATATAAGGGAATTCATTATTCTATTATATCAAGTGGAGTTGAAAGAGGCATTCAATTTTATTTGTATGATTATTTTAGAGAAGCGAACGACTCTAATTTATTATCTTCATGTAAATCAAGTTCTATATCAACCTTTATAGGAATACCTTATAATTTTTATATTGTTAATAAATCCGTAACAAATCAGAAAGTTAATTTTACAATAAATAATTTATCTAAAACTCTTCCATTAGAATATACCAGATGTTTTTTGGGTTCCACTATTTTTTTATATACTTATAATGAATTAAAAGATAATAACCTACCTTTATGGTTTTCTGCGTTTTGTGGGACAACTACTGTTTGGGGGATAACATATCCTATCGATAATATTCGGAATCAAATCATTAGTAACAAAAATAATTTTTCCATTAATAATTTGTATAAGGGAGTCCACTTTCCCATATTGAGAAGTTTACCTTCAAGTATTATAGGTATGTGGGTATATGAAAAAACAAAAAAATATATAGATAATATTTAAATAGTTCTTTGCTTGGAATAGGAATTTGTTTCTAAATTAATATAAAAATCTAAAATAGGTCCTTTTATATTTTCAGGTAAGTTTTTTATTTCATTAATTATATGTTCGTCAAATGAATTTATTTTAATATAATTAATAATTTCTTTTAAATTAATTTTATGTATTTCAAAATCTTTAGGAATTATATGAGTATTATATCTAATATATTGATTATTAAAAAATATGAAGAATGGGAAAACATTATGAGACACGTTATTCCCGGCACCTATCATAGAATATGAACCCAACACTTTTCTCTGTTGAATAGTTGAATTCATACCCATCGTTGCGCGCGATAATATTTTACTACTGCCCCCTGTTATACATCTTGGATACAAAATAACATTGTTATAAATTTGAGTATCGTGTCCAACATGATTTTCAGCAAGTATTTTATTATTATTGCCTATTATTGTTTTGTTTTCATAACCATTAAAAATTATATTATTTACGTGAAAGAAATTATTATTACCTATTTCCAATCCATTGTATTTAAATTCAAAAGTTTCATAATCAATATTTGACTGAACACCTAATTCGCCTATTTTATTATTGTTTAAAAAAATATTATTATTACCAATTATAGTATTTGGATAAATAATTGTATGGTCATAAATTTTATTATTGTTTCCAATAATAACATTTTCCATTATTTTAACATTATCCCCGATTAAGTTATTTTTTCCAATTGTTAAAGATTTACAAATTTTAGTAAGTTTTGAAATGTTATTCATATTATATTATAAATTATAAAATATTCTCTAAAAAAATACGAAATTATAAATGAATTAAGTTTACATATTAAAAATAATATATAATTTATTATTAAATGTCTCAATCAGTATGTGTCCTTTCGTTAATAAAAAACGAGCACGATTTTGTAAATCCGTGGATTGAATATTATTTAACATTAGGTGTTAATCATTTTTATTTAATTATTGATAATTCAACTTTTACACAAGAACCATATATTATTAATGACTCTTTTAAAGATAAAGTAACATTTTTTTATGTAGAGAAAGAGAAAGAGAAAGAAGTAAATTCGTCAGGATTCATTCATTTAAAAATTAATAATTTTATAAAATATGTAAAAGAAGATTGGATATTTTTAGCACCCCCCGATCAATATTACTATAATAACGGAAAAACAATAGTAGAACTTGTAAATTCTGTGAGAAAAGATTGTGGCCAAGTCGCTATACCATGGAAATTCGTACTAAATTTAGATGATGTAAATTATGATAATTTTATGGAAAATATAAATGAATATAAGTTTATAGCACATACTCATACTTCTCCTTTGGCAAGAACCAAAGATATAGATTACTTATCTAGTGATAGTCATTATTTTAAATTAAAAAATAATAATATTATTTTATTAGAAGATGAATATTTTAATTTTTCAGAAGGTAATAGTTTTACAATATTTAATAGATTATATAAGAAACATATTAAATACAGTAATATAAGTCAATTTAAAAACGGGTTCCATCTTCATTTTCACATAAGAAATATAGATGAAATAATTGTAAAAGATTTTTTTAGTTGGAACGCATTTAATAACTTGGATAAAAGTATTAATATTTTCAGAAATTTAATAAATTTTAGTGAATACAAATGTAATATATATGGAGAATCTAATAGATTGAGCTTATTATTTAATCATGCTAAAAATTGTGATTTTAATCTAAAATTACCTAAATTAAAATGTAAAAATAAAAATAATCTTTATAATAAATATATAAAAATTTTACTAGATAAAGCAAATTTAACAGATGAAGATTATTTAAAATGGAAACAAAATATAGTATATTATAAAAAATATAATATTGTTTATAATGATTTAAAATATATTCCTATAGATTTTGATTTAAATCTTTATATAAAAAATAATAAATTTTTAGGTATGAATGAAATAGAAAGTTTAATGATTTTTATTAATTCAAAAAAAAATAATTAATATTTTACATAATTATAGTAGTTTTACATAATTATAGTAGTTTAGGTTGATAAATACTAAAAACTTTAGGTTGATATAAATAATTATTAGTTATTTTACCATATTTTACTTCAATACCTCTTTGTGTTCCTTGATAACTATTTACTAAAATATTTGTACTATTATAACAAAAATTTCCTGTAAAAAGTCTTTCACATAAATATTCTATATAAATTCCAGGGTCTTCTATATTTGAAGGGGGTTTATTCTCATTAAAACAATCTTTAATATAACCGCAAAATTCTTTAGTTAAATATTTATCAAGAACAATTTTACTAATCCAAAACATATTTCCACCATTAAAATCTGTGTATTCTTTTTCTAAATGCGGAAATTGTTTACATAAATTTTTAATTCCTAATATATTTTGAGGAAAATCATAGTCATAATTTTTGGGTAAAATACATTCTTGTGAACTAATATGTCCTAAATTTTTTATTGTTTTAAAATAGTATTGTATTTGAATTAGGTTTTTTAAAGAAGTAATAGGTTCAATTAATTTTTTTCTCCATTCAATTATATCTTCTGTAGGATTTGTAGATATTTTGGAATGTAATTTTAATATAAAATCACAATTTATATTATTTTTATTTATATATTCATAACATAAAATAAAAGGATAGCAATCAACACCTTTATTTTTAACTTTTATAATTATATATTTATCACTTATTTTTTTATCTAATTCTGTCTCAAGTTTCAGTGTAAATATTACAGTAACTTTATCAAAAATAGCTTCCACATTTTTTATATATTCTAAAAATTCATCCAATAATTCTTCATTATATAAATGGATAATTATACAAATATTTTTTTTAAAGTCTAATTTATATGGCTTTCCCAAACGTCCTTCAAAATATCCATAATTATGCCAATGTGTTAAAGCGCTTAAATATGATAAATTTTTTAAGTCACCATATATGTTAGTATAAAATTTATAATCAAAGTTTTCTAAAATAGATTTATCAAAAATTCTCCCCTCTTTTATACCATATTTATAGTAATGGTGTATAGCATTTTCTCTATTTAAATGTTTTAGGTCTGTATAAAATAATGTATAAAATTTATAATCAAATAATTCATTAGAATAATCCCTAAAATAATTAGGTATATTAGGTATAATTCTAGTTTTAAATATTTTACAATATCTTAAAAGATAATTTAAATATTTATTATCAAGTTCTCCATAATTTAAATAATTTCCCAAATATTTCCATTTTATCCCAAAACACTCTTTATTTATAATATAATTTTTAGTATTAATTGGATTAAACATTATACTATGGTCTATTTGTTTTAAATTTTTATATGAAATAACAGTTTCCATTTTAAAATTATTTTCTAGTAAAAATTCAGTTTGTTTTAGTTCAATTAAATCAATTACATCTTCAGTGGAATTACATTTATAAATATTTTCTTTATAAAATTCTTTTAATTTTTTTATTGACGTCGAATTAAATTCTATAAAACTACTACATAAATGTTCTATATTTTTTACCAATCTTCCTCCCTCGTTAGATAAATACAATCCCCAAAAGTTTGATTTACTCCTTTTATCTTTTATAATATTCCTCATTTCATCTATACCGTGAATAGGAAATAACATACTATCGTTTATCAATAATACCCAATCATAATCTTTTATAAATCCATCTTCCATTACATCATTCCAAATCTTCATATCTCTCAATTTCGTATTTTCAAAGTAATTTACTTTAAATGGTAAATCTACATTTTTTATCTTCTTTGAAGTAGTACAAAAGATTATATCATATCTTAAAACTGTAAGTGTTTTTAAACCTTGAATAACATAATCTTTTACTATATCATCTTTATCATAATGACAATAAATAGCACACGCCTTATTATTATTTTTTTGTTTAGGCCATAAAATAAATTCTTCTGCTTTTCCAAATTTATTATAAAAATCTTTTTTACCATCCCAAGTAGGTATAGAACCTTTATTTGGTATATAACCTTTATTTGGTATATCCAATAATTTATAATCATATTTAATATTTTCTTCTTCAAAAATATCTTTCATATTTAATTTGGTATTAATTAATATATTCGTTTTTTCACTCAAAACTGAATAACTATCTCTTAACTCACTATTAATTCTCCAAATATTTTTTATAAATATACACTTTTCTAAATATTCTTCTTTATAATCATCCGACCTATCTATTCTATCCGAAAAGTTATTCCAATTATTTTTATTTGTATAATCTATCTTATCATATAAAAGACACGAAATCTTATAATCATTTTCCAATAAAACTCTGGTTAAACCATATTCCCCTATTAAAATTATATTATGTTGAGAATCGTGTTTTTTAATAACATTTCCATATTCTAATTTATAATCCTTATTTGTTGTTCCTGGGCATAAATTTGATACTTTGGTATTTAAAAGTAAATTATAAATAGTTTCATCTATTTTTATAAGAGAACAATATGTCTGGCATCTAGGTCCCGGACCTCCCGCGTCATCTTCTTTTAAGAAATTTATAACAGGCGAACAAATTACAGAATCTTCTGCGTCCATCTTTTCTAAAAAAGATTCTATCCAATGACAATTAATATTGGAATCCATAAAAGGACCACACACGCTACTATTCAAAAACATAATATGTGAAAATTCATTATAAATTTTTTTACCAATCTTATTTTCCATAAATTGTATTCCTATACCGTATGTTCCTATATCTCTTTCTCCGTTATGGTCTCTTTTTAAAACTATTAAGTTTTCATCTTCTGGTATCATTAATTCGCATATATTATCATTAACTATTAATAATGTAGTAATATCATATTCAGACCATGAATTATTGTCTAATCCATATTTTAAATAATATAAAAGATTTGTTTGATTCTTTGTTTCATTTTTTCTTTCATAATAAACATAAATTACTAAAATTTTAGTTTTTTTAATTTCTTTCAATTTAAAATAATAAGTTATAGATTCATTTAAATTTAAATTAGTTTTATTAGGAAACATATGATAAAAGTCTTCTAAACATCCAATAAGTCTTGTAGTATTATAATTTAAATGATAATTTTGTTTTTCAACATTTTTATAATCCGAATTAAAATTATTGAAAATATCTAAACTAAATAAAGGATATTTTCTTTTAAAATCATTATCTGAAAATAATAGATCATTTATCTCTCTATCTTTATACAAATTTAAAAATTCATTATTTTGTATATTTTTATATTCTGGATTAAATATATTAAAATAATCTCTAGAAATAGTATATTTTTTAAACTCACTTCTATAATTTTTATCTAAATGAAATTTTACTAAATTATCTATAATACTTAAATTCTTATCCAACATATTTTCTTTGAAATTATCTAAATCAAAATCAATATGTTTTTCCAAGAAGTCATTTAAAGAACCTATTAAATTATTAGAATGATAGTCAGTAATACATATTATTTCTTCTACCTTTTCATATTTTTTATTGAATTTCTTAAATATATCTAAATCAAATTTATTATATTTATTATAAAATTCTTCCTTATTTAATATTGTTTCTCTATTTTCCTTTTCAATTTCTTCTAGATAAAAATAAATAATTTCTTTAATTTCATTATCTTTCATAGTTCTCTTAGAAACGTGTGTTCTAAATAAATCTTTATTAAATAATCCAATTACTTCTATATTTATATCGGGGTTAGTTATAAAGAAATCATAAATTGATTTAATGAAATTTTTATTATTAATAATAAATGTATGGAAAGTTTTAATATTTACAAGTTCTTTATTTAGTTTATTCTTATTTATATCAAAATAGTAAATATAATTATCTTCATAATATTTATTAATTAGTTCTTTATTGGTTTTATAGAAGAATTCATTATCATAATTATCATATAATTCGAAAAAATTATTTAAATTAGATATTTTTTTTTCTATATGCCCTTTAATATGCCATTGATATCTTAATTGTAATTCCGTATAATTTTTCAAATCATCGTTAAAAATATAATAAATATTTAAATTAAAATTAGGATAAGCACTGCTGAAATCATTTCGACATAACATAATACCATTTTGTTTTAAATATTGATATTTATTCTCTACAAAATTTATAACTATATTATTTGCTAAATTAGCCAGCTTTGGAATAAATACCTTTATAAAATCTATTTCATAAAACATTTTTTAATATGTTAATAATTAAAAAAAGAAAAGAATTTAAAAATTAAAAATAAACTATAAAAATTAAAAATAAACTTTAAAAATTAAAAATAAACTATAAAATTAAAAATTAACTATAAAAATTTATAAAATTAAAAATTAACTATAAAAATACAAAATAAACTATAAAAATTTATAAAATATAAAATAGATTAAAAATTATCATAACAACAGGTCTTTGAGCCATAATCATTGACTAATACACCAAAAAATCTTTCAAAACCGTGTGGCAATCCCTCTAATTTATTTTCTTTTAATCCACAATAATCCTTTGGCATTTCTTCATATAATTTCTCTAAATTATTTTTAGTAAAATAATGTTCTAATATTTCCCCTTTTATCCAAAATATAGTTCCAGGTATAAATTCCCCTTGTTTTTTATTTTCTATATCAAAAAATTTATAATACCTATCTATATACTTAGTTACTTTATTACTATTTATATAAAGATTATTTATTTCTATTTTCTTATTACCTATCATTCCAACTTTTTCATTTTCCATTTGTTCTATATTATGTTTAATAATTTTTTCAGAACCTAATAAAGCATATAACATACAAAAACGCCAATTGAAATTAGTTTTACTATGTATTTTTATTATATTTTCATATTGTAAACCTAAATATATCATTTTCAAATAAGAAGTAAAAAATCCTCCAATATCCATACCTCTATTATCACTAAAAGTCAAATAATAATTTTCATATATATTAATATTATCCAATACTAATAATAAGTCTTGATATTCTTCTTTTTGTATATCTTCTTCATCATCTAAAGAAATATTTATGTATAAATCAAAATCATATTTTGTAAAATTATAAAATTTCTCTATATATTGGAATATATCTTCCCATACATCTATCTTATATAAATGAACCATAAAAGCATATTTTCTCTTTTCTTTCTTATTTATTAATAAACTTAATTCCTTAGAAATATTATCCATATCATTACTTATATCATTTTCAAGTAAACTATTATTATTTAATTCTAAATCATTATTGAATAAACCTATACTATTATTATCTTCAAGTAAATTATTTATTTCTTCATTAATAGATTGTTCTTTTTCTTTATCTCTTTCTTCCTCTTCTAATAACTCATAATCATCTTTTTCTTCTAAATAATTTTCTTCTAATAAATCATTTTTTTCTAATAAATCTTTTTCTTCTACTAATACATTTACATCTGCTACTATTTCATTTTCATTAATATTATGTAAATCTACTTTTTCTATTTGTTCTATGCTTAAATTATTATTATTAATATAATCATTAACTAAATCATATTTCTTATTTGTTTCATCTATTTTATTATTAAGTTCTTCCATATTTTTGTTAATAATTTTTTTATATTCGTAAACTTGTTGAATAGTTAATTCTTTACAGTCATTTACTAACTTATCCATAGTTTCATCTAATTCTTGTTTTTTCAAAAGATAATCCTGATTTGTTAAATTATTGTATGCTAACTTTTCAACTTTATATTGTTCTTCTGATATTAAATTCTCTTCTAAAATATATTTACTAAATGAATTTATTACTATACCATACCAGAATAAACCAGTATTATGAAATTTTATAAAACTAAAATTAAATATTTTTACTAACAAATCAACCATATTTATACCTTCGTCTCGTGATACAAAATTCTTAGTACATATCATAAAATATGGTACATCTATATCATTTATAACTTTTCTTATTTGTAATAAAATTTCATTTCTATTCCCATTACTAAAAAAATTTATTTCACTATTACTTATATCACTAACATTTACATTTACATTTTTGTCCGTTACACTTACATTTTTGTCCGTTTCACTTACATTTTTGTCCGTTACACTTACATTGTCCGTTTCACTTACATTTTTGTCCGTTTCACTTACATTGTCCGTTTTACTTACATTGTCCGTTTTACTTACACTTACAATAGTAATATTTGAATATATGAATTCTTTTTTTATATCTTGGACTTTTATATAATATGTATCTAAACCTAAATCAAATTCAATAGTTTCAATTCTATTATTAGTACTTGTATGAAAATTATTATAATTATTTTTAATGCTAAGAAAATCCATTAACTTATTGTAATATATATATCATTTTTTTTAAATCTATACTCATATCTTTTATTTCCATTTTGTTAATACTATTATTTAGTATATTATATGAAATCTTATTATATTCATTAAAATTAATATGACTGGAACTATTTTTATTATTTCTACTTCTTTCTTCATCTATCATACTTAGTAAATTTAAGTTATATATGTCATATTTGAAATCCAAAGTATTTTGTGAAAAAACCTTATTTATTGTTATAATTTCTTGTAATTTTAATACTAACATAATACTACTTTGTAATTTAGCACTAAAACTTTCCTCTTTTGTTTTTATAATATCATTTATATCATTTACATTATCATTTATATTAACATTGATATTAACATTAACATTTACATTTATATCCAAATAACTATTTATATATTCCATAAAAAAATTTCTATTTAGTAAAAATCTCTTTTTTATTTCTTCTAAAATAATAAATATTTCCTTAGTTTTTTCTAAGTTTTCTTTTTGTTTAAAATAATTATTATATTGATTAAATATTTTTTGGTATTCATTATTGAGTAAATTTAATTTACAAATTTCCTTTTTATGTTTGGATTCTAAATTTTTCAATAACTTAGTATATTCCAAAATATAAGTATTATTTTCTTTGATAGTATCTTCTATACTTATTTTTTCATTATATTTGTCTATTTTGGTTTTATTTAGTAATTTTTTCAATTCTAACAATTCTTTATTTTCTTCTTTATGAATAACAATTTCAGGTTCTTTATTTTTATATAAATAGTTATTATCTTCTAAATTTTGATTTAGTTTATTTAGTTTCTGTTCTAAATTTTCTATTTCAGTTTGATAACTATCTATAACTTTCTGGTATCTTTTTCGAATAACTATATTCTTCTTTTCATTTTTTTTATTTTCTACTAAATTATCTCTTTTATGTAAAATCGCGTTTTGTTTAGATTTAATTTCTTCTATCTTAGTATTTACTTCTTTTATTTCATTTTTAATTTTGACAGACTTAATGATAATTTCATCGTAATATTTATTAGTGATATTATTTTTTAAAGGATTATAATTTTGTTTTTCAATATTTTGTGTAACAATAGTTTGATTAGTTAGTTCTCGTATAGAATAATTATATTCTTTTATTTTGCTAAGTTCACCTTCATTTTCGTTAATATTATCTTGGTAATAAGAAATATATTTCTTTTGGTCTAATATTTGTTTATAAAAATCGTTTATTATATGAGTTAATTTTGCTTTTTTATCTAAATAATCTTGTATTTTATTTTCATATTTATACATTTCTATAATTTGTAATAATTCTGTATAATTTTTCTCTAAGTTTTTTATAAAAAAATTATTAGTATCTTTTAATATTACATCTATTGTTACTTCTTTTTGTAATGATTTTAATGAATTTATTTCACTTATATATTCAATTAAATCTAATTTTAATTTTTTTTCCTGTAATATAAAATTCTTATGTTGACTATGTAATTCTACTAACTTATTATAATTTGGATTATTATAGTTATTCACCTCTAATAATATATTATTTATCATAAATTTTATTTCTTCAGGAACTAAAGTATTTTCTAATAAATTATTATAATATAAATAGGATTGGTTAGTATATTTAGTTTGAATACCCGAAGAGAGAAAATCATAATTGATATGAAAAAGAAATAAATAATTTTCTTTTATTTTTTTTAATAATGTATAAAACTTTATATCTTCAAGTTCTAATATTTTTTTTATAAATTCATCCATAAAATCATTTTTTATACAATTATTCAATGATACTAAATTATAGAGTTCCAATTCATTTATATTTTTATTATGAATTTCCAATTCATTTATATTTTTATTATGAATTTCCAATTCATTTATATTTTTATTATGAAGAAAGGTATAATTAGGTTTATTAATATAGTCTAAATAATCTTTTTTTATCAAATCCTGTTTTATAATTGAAAATATTTGATTTATATTACTAAAATAAGTATGTTTGGATATAGGTTTATAGGAAGTAATTTGATTAATAATTTGTTCTTTTTTTTCTTTTTGGGAAAATAAATGTTTTTTACGATCAGATTGTAAAAATTGGAAGATATCATAAATTTGGTTTTGTAAATCATAACATTTTTGTAACATTATGGTTTAAAAAACAGTTAGATAAAACTTTTAGGAATTTTACTTATACGTAAAAATTCAACTTTAGGAATTTTACTTATACGTAAAAATTCAACTTTAGGAATTTTACTTATACGTAAAAATTCAACTTTAGGAATTTTACTTATACATAAAAATTCAACTTTAGGAATTTTACTTATACATAAAAATTCAACTTTAAGAATTTACTTATATTAAGTAATATTAGAAATATTTATTTACGAATGTAAATTATAATAAATTTAAATCATAATAAATGTAAATCATAATTAATAATCTCAAATTATAAACACCTTACGGTTTAGTCCATAATTATCATACGGATAATAACAATTATCTTATTAATTATAATTTATTTGACGGAGTTAACAGCATCCTCATTTAACTCCTTTGGATTGTTTGCAGACAGTAGAAACAGTAGAATAGTTAGTAGTAGACATTTTATACTATTATAAAATATTTTTTTTTTCTAATAAATTATAAATAATAATTCAGTTTATTCTTTTTGATAAGATATTGTATATTAGTATTATTATTTATAATTTGAAATAATAAATCCTGTAATGTTTGATTTTCATATTTATATAAACTAATTTTTATATTACTAAGTTTTCTTTGTAATTTACAAATTTTACTAATATATGTTTTATGTATATATACATATATATTTTTATCTTTATTTAGTTCATTATTATAATTTTCTTTATTTTGATTTAGTTGTAATATTAAATTATTTGTTTCTAAATCAGTTGGAATAATATTATTTATACTAATTTCTTTTACTAAATCAAATTTTATACTAAGTTTTTTGTAATATAATTTTATTTCATTTAATTTATTACAAGAATATTCTTCTTTTTCTGCTAAGTTTTCTATTTCTAAATTATAATCAATCTCTTTATCACTAATTTGATTTAGTAATATATCTTTTTTAATTAGAAGTTCATTAGATTGTAAATTAAATTTAGAAATAATTTTTAAACTAATATCTTGAGATTGAATAAATTCATTTTCTTCTTCTAACATATAAATACATTCCCTAATATTTTCTTTTTCTAACTTAGTATAGTTACTTATTTTTAATTTTCTATTATAAATCTTTATTTGGTTATTATTTGCGTCAATAATTTTATTATTTTCGGAATTACCAAAATCAATTTCCTTTTGTTGTTGTATAATTATATCACTAAGTTTTAATTCTATTTCTTGGATTTGATTTTGTATTAATTTAGTGTTTTTATCAAAATTTTGTTTTAGCATATTCTTGTCCTTCATACTATTTTTAATAAATGTTTCATAATTTAACCTATACAAATCCATTTTCCTTTTATATTTTTCAGTTTTCTTTATATAATATTCCAGTTTAGTATTATATATATAAGATAAATTATAGTAATCATTGAATTTTATTTTTTCTAAATTTAGTTTAGCAAAAAGAGTATCAATAGTATTCAAATATTCAAGATTTTGTGTTTTATTTTTAATATGATAAAGTTTATATTCTCTTTCTAATTTTAAACTTTGTATTCTATTTTCAGTATCATTTATCTTATTGATAAAATTATTTTTCAAAGTTTTATTATTATACAGTAATGAATTAATATTAATTTTTATTTTAAGGAATGAATTTATTTTTTCTTTTATCACATTATTATCACTAACTATTTCCATATTATAATTATACATTTATTACAATTATACATTTATAAAGATAATATTTTTTGATTTAGTTCTTCAATTTCCAATAACTCGTCTATAGTTAGTAAATTATCTTTTTCTTCTTTTTCCATTTTAGTAATTTCGTATTTTAATTCAATTCTTTCTAATATATAATTATTATTTTTTATTTTATCGGTATTTGTTATTAAAATTTTATCATAATTGTAATTTTTTTCTGTAAGATTCTTTATTTGATATCCAACTGTTTTTTTAATAAAAAGTGGATAAATTGTATCTAATAGGAATTGATTTAGAATTTTTTTATTTTCAATACTTTCCACAGATTTTTCATTAAGTAATTTTTCCTTCATTATTTTAAAATGTTCTTGATTTGTAACTAATAATAATTTAATATGTTCCTTATTATTATTTTTATATATATAATCTATTTTCTCTTCATATTTATATCTATTTTCATCTAATAATATATTTACACTTTCATATTCTATTTGCAAAGAAGTTAAATTATAAGTTAATTCCTCTATTTCCTTCTCTCTTTCTAAAATTAATTGTTGGTTTTCTATTTTATCTTTTGTATTGTTATTATTAACATTTGTATTAACATTTTTATAATTTCCATTTTTAACATTTTGAATAAAATTTATAATTCTAATATCAGCAAGTTCCTTTTTTACAAAAGAAATTTCATTTTCTAATTTAGATATATTTTTTTTATGTTCGTCTATTAAATTTGTATATTCTAAGTTTTTTTTTTTTATATTATCAAAATACTCTTTTTTTTTATCAATATTTACTTCATTTCGTATATACATACGTTGACTTTTGATATAGGAATTAAGAAATGACAAATTTTGCCGGTTAATGTATTCGTTTTCACTATTTACACTTCTCAATTCCAATTCTTTTTTCCTTATTTTTTCTCTTAACTCTTTTTTCTTTTTCCTATTTTCTTTAATAAAAATATGATATTCCTCAATATTAGAAATATTTTTATTCCTATTAGAAAAACGGTTTCCAATAGAAGATTTATATGCTTTTAATTCATATTTAAGTAATTGTTTATTTCTTTTTAGTAATTCTGTAAATTTAATAATTTCAGTTTCATATTTTTTTTTTTTATCTATTAAACATTTATTTTGTAATTCAAATTGTTTCATAATATCATTTTTCTCTTCAAATATTCTATTTTTTTCTTCTTCTAATTGTTGTAGTAATATTACTTCTTGTTCTAAATGATCTTTATTATTATCTAATAATTGTTTATTGTAATTATTATCTATTTTATTTATTTTAAAAGGGAAATTTGTTTCAAATAAATCATATTTTTCTTTTTGTTTTAGTAATAATTCATTATTCTTATTTATGGTTTTTTCTGCTTTTTCAGATTGTAGATTTAGTAAAGTTATTTTTTCTTTAATTTGTAAAATTAATTCTTCTTTTTCTAATTTATAAAGTTTAATTTTTTTCTTTCTAATATCCTGTTTAGATTTGATAATATCTACTCTTTTAAGATATTCTTCTTTTAGGTTCATTATAAATAATGATAGATATATTATTTAAGTATTTATTGTAAATATTTATCGGTTAATTTAGGAAAATTAATTATATCGTTTATTTATAAATGATTGAAAAATTACTTGATGATTTAAAATTAGGTGGTTTAGGTGGTTTAGGTGGTTTGGCCGAATTAGATTTATCTAAACTTAATATACCAAAAAATATAATATATCTTATAATTGCGTTTAAATTAATTAACAATTTAGACAAAATTATTCCACAAAAAGTCGGCACAATGCCAAATTTTAAAAATATGTTTCCTATTGGGAAAATGCCTATGTCTATACCTATGAAAAGCACAGGTAGTAACAGTAGTTTTATGTCTCTATTTGTTATATTTTTATTAATCGGAGGAGCATTAATTTTGGCAAATAATTTATTGGATAAAATAAATATTTCATTAATGTCTTGCGGAGTTAATTCATTAAGAGATAGTAATATTAAATTACCTACTAATAGAAATATGGGTAGGTGTCAAATGAAAGGGATAAAAATGAGTAAGTGTCCAATGAAAGAAATGAAAGGGTGTCCTATGGGAAAGTGCCCATTAATGAAACAACCTATGGAAGAAGGAAAATGTCCTTTAAAAAATATGTCTAAATTTATGGAGAATTGTCCAAAAATGAAGAAATGTCCTTTTTTTTCAAATGAATTAGAAGAGAAAATACAAAAATTAATAGAAGAAAAAGATAAAATAGAATTAGAATTAATAAATGAAAAAGAATTATTAAATGAAGAAGAATTATTAAATGAAGAAAAATTAATAAATGAAGAAGAATTAATAAATGAAGAATTATAAAATATAAAATAAAAAATTTCTAATATAATTATATATATATATGTCGTTAAAACTGGGTATGAATATATTTAAAAAAAAACCGAAGAAAACAAAAAAAATGTATTGTTCTCCAAAAAATAGTAATAATAAATATAGTTGTTTTAGCAAGGATTCACTCATAAAGATTGTTAAAAAATGGAATAATACTAATAGAAAAAATAAAATTAAATGGAATGAAAAAAATTCTGTCCCTAAATTATGGGGAAAAATAAATAAAAAACTCAATGATAAATGTTATGGCGAATGGTGTTGGATACAACAGGAATTCGTTAAAAGTATGAATGATAAGGAATTGAAGGCGTCATTTAGACCCAAAACCCCTAAACATTGGTATAAGAAAAAAACAGAATGGTTATCTACAATTGATATAGAGAATGTATTAAATCAGTATGAGAAGGTATATGACGATTTTAGTTTTATAGGTGCTGTCCCAATTGATTTCGACTATGAATATAGTATGGGTAAGTGTATTATAGACGAATTATGTAAAATTAAATTGAGTAATAATGTTAAGAATAGAAAGAATAAAATAGGTATTGTATTTAATTTAGATAAACATGACGATGATGGAAGTCATTGGATATCAATGTATGTAGATTTATATAAAGATAAAATATTATATTTCGATTCATATGGAGAACCGCCACCCAAAGAAGTTAAAGTTTTAGTTAAAAGATTACAAAAACAAGGAAATGAAATAGGGAGAGAATTAGAATATAAAGAAAATAAAATAAGACACCAATATAAACATTCGGAATGTGGTATATATTGTATAAATTTTATTGTATCAATGCTCGAAGGGAAATCATTTGAGGAAATTACCAAAAATAAGGTTAATGACGATACTATAAATTTAAAAAGGGATTTTTTTTATACTCCTAGTGAATAAAAAGTATTCTAAAAAAGAAATAGTTTTTTAATTTAAAAATAAGTTATTAATTATTATTTATTATATTTAATTATTATAATGAATAATAATACTTTTTTTAGTTCCAAGAACAAAGATTTATTATATAATATATGTCGTGATGAATTAATCAAACAAACAGAATATAATATTGATGATAATAAAAAATATTATAGAACCTTCGGTGAAATTATGGGAATTGTATTTAAGCACGCAGATGATACAAATAATTTAACACAATTAAATAAAAGTGTTTTAGGGAAAACTATTCCCTATCTAAAAACAGATATAAATAATAAAAGATTAACTAATGCACCACTATTACCCCCAAATAGTTTAAGAAAAATGACGAAAAATAAATACGAAAATTTAAAGGGTGATATGGCAGAAAATAATGGATTGCCTATATCTTTTCGCGGAAGTTCGACTAATACTAGTTATGAAAATGTAAATGTTAATAGTGACTATAAACAATTAATGGATAATCGTAAAGAATATTATAGTAATCAAGAAAAAATGAGCAATCAGAAAAATATGAGCAATCAGCAAAATATGAGCAATCAGCAAAATATAAGCAATCAGCAAAATATAAGCAATCAGCAAAATATAAGCAATCAGCAAAATATGAGCAATCAGCAAAATATAAGCAATCAGCAAAATATGAGCAATCAGCAAAATATAAGCAATCAGCAAAATAGGCAAATTCCAGTTAATTCCAAAGATGAACCAATTGAAGACCCAAAAGTATCAATGGAAAGATTAATGAAAGAAAGAGAGGAATTAAGTAATGATAATAATACAGAGGAATATACTTTAGATCCAATGAGTTTAAATAGTGATTTAGTAAATAATGAGATAGGAACAACTGTAGAACATATGAATACATACGATAGCACTAATGATGAAGTAGATCCAATGAAGTTATATCAGCAATATAATAATGAGAGGGAAATACAAGATTCGGAATATAATAAAATCCAAGAAGATAGAAATAATTTCGAAGACGCAAATAAAGGGAATAATGAATTTATTAATAATATATTAGACGAAAATAAGGTAAAGGGTATGGTAGAGGAAAATAAATTCCATGATAATTTATCTCTACAAATAAATGAGCAAATGAGTAGGGCAAATTTAGGTTATTTAAAAGGACAATTGGACGATCAATTAGATTTTGCGACACAAAATAAAAAAGCAATAAATCTTCCAACCGCAAATGATTTGGCTATAGCACAAAATAACAATATTTATGAGAATAATGCGTTATTTGAGGAGTTTAAGAAAAGTTTGTTTGATAAGAGGAAATATATCAATAGAGAACATTTAATAACAATTAATAGTGGTGATAGAGATTGGTTTAATAATACAAATGAAACACGTTTTTCTTTCCAAGTAAAATTCAATCCTTCTGTAACAAGTACAGACCTTAATGGAACTGAATATGTTGGAAGCACAAGTGCCGGATTACCTCAAGAATATAAGAATGTAACTTCAATAGAAATGATTAGAGTATTAATGGCGGTTGAAAATATAATTATACCATTCGACAATCGTATTTTTATTGATTTTAAGTCCTTACCATATATTGTTCTTAAAATAGATGAAATAGATGGTTTATATTCGGGTACTAATAAAAATATAGATAAGGCTTTTGCCCATTTATTATGGGATAAAGATAATAGTAGTGAAATAGGTAATAGTATTAATATTCTTCAAAAATATTCTAGACAATTTAAAAGAGGATATTGTTTAATGGCGCCTTTAGGTTTTGAAAAAAAAACATATTATCCATCTCCTCTTTCTTCATTAAATAGATTAACATTAAATCTTTCAACTCCTTTAGGACATAAAATATATAATCATCCAGATGTTTTAAAAATTAAAACTGTTAAAATGGTGGAGTTAACAATATCAGATGAAGACGAGGATTCCATAGTTGCTTCTACCAAAACAACCGCAAATACTGCATTAACATTATTGGGATATGGAGGAGGATTAAGCGTTGATACACCACAAAGATTACTAATAAAATCAGGACAAGATTTATCTTTAATTATATTTTTAGTGACTGGGAAAAATATAGTAGGAGGAGTTATTAGTGAACAAATTACAGGACCTAATGCAACAACCGTATATAGTAAATTTAGATATGCTAGTGTTACCAGTATTGTTCCTAACGCTACAAGTGGAGGAGGGGATACTGTTACTATAGGAAATGAAGGTATAATAGATGTAGATATTAATGATACTTCTGGTTTTCCTTATGATACATCAAAACATTTAATAGAAATTTTAACATTTACATATTTTAGTAATAAGGTATTTAAAATAGGAGATAATATAAAAATACAAGGTTTTGTAGACGAATCCGATCCTCTTGACACATTTGATATTAATAGTTTTATAAATAGAGAAGAAGGACACTACATTATTAATTTAGAAAAACAAGATAGTAATAAAGCAACTTCTGAAAATGAAGGATTTATTAGTAAATTATATATATCTCCTCCAGGTGAAATAGATTTTTCAGTAGAAACTGAAACTGAAACTGACCCAACTATTTTAATTAACGAATCTTCCAAAGCAGACGCGGATACTACATTTTTTAATTTTGATGCGACTGCTATTAATTGTAAGTTAATTAACCAATCACTCCAATCTAATTACGTTTTCAAAGTAGTTACCAGAGAAGATGATGTTACTAATGTTCTTAGTAACTCCAATATATAATAAACGAAGTAATTAGACCAAAAAAAAAGAAGTAATTAGACCAAAATATAAAAAATCAAAAATATAATAAACGAAGTACAAGCAATAGCAGTAAACGAAGTACACATAAACTTTATAAAATATTATGACCTTCTAAGTTAGGATATAAACCTTTATCATTCTTTTTAATTGAATTATTTATACTATATGTTTTTTCTAAACAGGCTTTTTCCGCTTCTTCTATTTCATTATTTTCTTTTAAAACTATAGGTAAACTTTGTGTTCTCTTAAAAGAATTAGTAGAAGATTTTGTTGATTTAAGTAATGAAGGATATTTTTTTCTTTCTTTTTTTGTCTTTTCACAGTAACAGTAAAATATTAATAACATTGTTATAATTAATACTGCAACAATACCCAAACCAACTGTAATATCTTCGTCTTTATTACCTTTAAATATATTAGTTATATTCATATTATTGTATATTGAAGTAATTTTCTTATATAAAATAAAAAAAAATTTAAGATATATTTTATTTAAGATATTTTATGCTTCATTTAGAATAGTTTCATAATTTCTCATTTGAACGGTTTCGCACATTTTATATCGCGGACTGTATCTACATAAACGCCATTGTTTCTGTATTTTTTCTGCGGCGTTCCACTTCTTTTCATCATATAGACTCACTGTTCCGTCTGGATATATTGAATTTATATTATTAGGTATTTCTAGTGTTTCTCCCTTTAAAATTCTATCTAGAAATAGAAATTGTTCTTGTTTCATACCTCCATCAGTCCACATTAAGTTTTGTGTCGCGTGTCCACAACCCATCCAAAGATTTTGATAACTATATCTTTGGAAAAAGGTTTGCATTATTTTTTCAGGTTCTTTCCCTTTCCTATTTATCATAAACTTTATTACTATAAAATATCTTGCATAACAATCAATACCCATCACCGCAGGTTCTGTTATTTCATCCCAAGATAGAAAATCGATATAGTCTGTTCCACCCTGTCGTCTTTGTATATATTTTTTTGGTAATGTATCAAGATGATCAAAAAACATATTTAACGATTAATTATTAAAAGTTTAATTAATCAATTTTTTTATAAAAAATTATAGATTATATTGAAATATTCAAGGGTCTAATTACTTCGTTTATTTTGGTCGAAGATTTCTAATAAAAAAGCTTATTTATACATTTTAACAGTTTTTTTACCTCCTTTAGTAATAATCTCCCCGATAGGATCGCCTGGTCTCTCTGCCTTTGCTGCTTCATATTCATAAATATAATTGCCTTTCTTCGCATATTTTTTACCGTTCTTTCCTTCGATAGTGGTAAAACCAATTTTCTTAGTTTGGACTCTTGTTTTTCTTTCTTTTTCTTTAATTTCGTCTATAATATTAGCAGTATGACTGAATGATTTCCGTGTTTTTATATCACCGAAATTAACACATTTAATTCCTTTATTCGTTTTTTTATTATCGTTTAAGTTAAGATAACAATCTATAGCACCGTCTTTAATAATACCTAAAACAATATCCATAATATGTCTCTTTCTTTCCGCAATATTATATAATACTTGGTCGGAAGTCTTACCTGTAAAATCATTCATTATAGTTATATCACTTCTTAATTGTGCTTGTGTTGCCTTAGATAAATAAATATAAATATCTACATTTCTCTCTTTCTTAGGTAATTCAATATGTGAATTAGTTCTTACTGCCCTACCTATAACTTGGTCTAATCTTACTGGATTCCAATATGGCTCTACAACGTGAAGTTGACGCACATTTCTTGTATTTAAACCTTCTGCTCCTTGTTTAGTAGTCATAAGGATTTCCAATAATTGACCTCTTTGATTAGAGGTATTAATTGATTCTACTTGTCTTCTAAGTTTATCTGGTAAATTATTTAATTTATCATTATATATATTTAAGATAATATCACTTTCTTCGTCGCCAGACCATACAGCATATTTAGGGTTAGTATCGGTTTTAGGGTCAAAATCTAAAACCCAATCTCCTGTCGCGTCTTTCTTTACTTTAAAAGGGGAATATCCATTTGCTTTTAATACTAAACTTAATATACCAACACCTTCACACGTTTTATATTCAGTATAAATAAATTTAAGACCTTTTTGGGAACTTCCCCTATCTCTTAGTAATCTTTCAATAATTTTGGCGTATTTAGGGGAATATTTAGATAATTTTTCTGGATTTCCATTATCAAAAGCAAGATATTCTTCTCTATGTTTATCTAATTCTTTTAACGCACTATGAAGTCTCTTTTCATATTCTTTACTCTTACCTTTAACTTCTCTAATTTTATGAACTAATTCTCCTTTTAATCTTTCTTTTTCTGCGGTTTTCTTTGCTTTCATTATTTTCTCTTCATAATCATTATTAAGTTCAACTATTTTTTGCGATATTTCACTATCATCGTCAAATTCTATATCTTTTAAATCACCTTTAAATGGTCTCTCTATTGTTTCAGGGAAAACAAACTGACACAACATACGCGAGTAAGCACGATATGAAGAATTTACCTTGAAAATATCACCAGATACATCCTTATTTTTCTTACCAATTGATAATCCTGGTTTCTTTTTCTCTTTCGAATTACTATCTTTTTCTATCTCACTCTTTCTTACTGCTGCATATTTATTAAACATATAATCACTCATAGGTATTTCCAATATTTCCTTAGTTCTTATATCGGGTACTAAGTCTTGATCCGCACTCGCTACATATGAAACCATACCAATAGTTCTTCTTTTAAATAATTCTTTATCTTTGATATCATTTTTATCTGCGTCATAGAACATATTCATAAATTCTTTATTATCGTCTGGAAAAGTTGTGGTAACTTCACTATTAACATATATAATTTTGTAATTGAGTTTTTCTTTTATATAAGTGGAAACTTGTTCTATGAATTGTGAATCAGAAATATTATTTAATTCACTTCTAACTAAACCATTCTCGTGATTAATAAACCCATATGGATTTCTACTAAATTTAACTTCCTTACTTCTACCATCTATTATCACTTGGTCTATTAACGGATGTTCATATAATTCATCTTCTAATTCGTCCCATTCTATTCTAGATCTACCTTTTCCGGGTTCCAATGTTAAAACATAATTAGTTATATATCCCCTAAGAACATTGAATATTTTCGCAACTTCAAAAGGAATATTTTTCATAGGTGTTCCAGATAAAAAGACAAACCTTACATTTTGAGCATTCATAAATAACTCATTCAACCTGGTTGCCCTCATACTTCCACCTCCAGCCATACCATTAATAACATTATGGACTTCGTCAATAACTACTATTTTATCATCGAAATATCTTTCTAACTCCATTTTATCTAATTGTGCTGCGGTTAAACCGTTGGTATGTTTAAATTCATATTTGGAATCAATCATTTTCATAATTTGTAATTTAATTTTCTCTTTATCTTCACCAGAAAAAGAAGAAAAATTATCCTTTTTAGTAAAATCTATAAAGAAAGCACCTTTATTCGCATTAATTGCGGCCCTAGTAATACCAGTTTTTAACGCAAATAAATATGTTGGTCTGTCTTTTATTGTAGAACATGTAACAAAAACCCAATGCTGATTTAATTTGAAATATTCGTCACCACATTCCATTAATTGTTGAATATAATTTTGTTTAATACTCTTTTGTAATAATACAACTACTTTTCTCTCTTCCTTATTTGATTCAGTTATCGCAATAGAAGCACATGTTTTACCTACACCTAAACCGTGATATAATAGTAAACCTCTATATGGAGAATTAACACTTAAATAATCGCGGACTATTTTTTGCGTAGGAAATAAATCTCTTTTTTTAGGTTTTGTGGATTTTTGACATTCTTCATCCCCTAAATCACACTGTAATACTTTATTTCTTTCCTTGATTTTATATTTTTTAAATGTTGTATCAAACCACCTAATAAACTTCTTACGATTTGGATTTTCCCAATGAGCTATTTTTAAACTATCATTCTCAGGTCTTACATATTTTTCCATACCTATAGGAACATTTACAGGTAACTGATTAAGAGAATCTGGTTCTTTTATACTCTTTTTTATAGTAATTGTTTTCTTTGCTGAAGTATTCTTTTTTACTGCGTTATTCTTTTTTACTGCGTTATTCTTTTTTACTGCGTTATTCTTTTTTACTGCGTTATTCTTTTTTACTGCGTTATTCTTTTTTACAGTATTCTTCTTAATACTTATTTTCTTTTCAATAGGACAAAAACCCATTTTAACCATTTTCTTATCTTTGTCTAATTCTGTCGCGCACCATTTTCCTTTTTTACTAGGCACGCATTCTTTATATAATTTCCCTTTATGAATGAAGGGGAATTGGCATTCTCCTTCTTTGACTATATTGTGTCCTGTGTAATTTTTACCTGTTTTATCTATTGTGGAAGCTATAATTTTTTGAGACATATATTAATATATTATAAATTTATTTTGAATTAATTACTATTATTTTTCTTGAAAATTTTGTTTAGAATCTTTAGGTAAAGAAATCATTTTACCTAATCCTACACGCCAACTAAATGAAAATGTAAATAATATATTTCTTGTCCCCCGTCTTTATTACAATTTATTACAATTTATTACAATTTGATATTAGTCTACTATATTAAACTGTTTAGCTAACTTTTTAGAAGTTAATAATATTTTAGACAAATAGATTGTATATTCTTCTATATTATTTAGAGAAACTATCTTTTGTTTAGAATAATAAGTACGTCAGGATAAATATCATCAAACGCGGTAATATATTAGTCTTGATAAACAATATTAGAAGGTGCTTCTTTATCTATAATTTTTTTAAAAATATTTTTAATTACTATTATATTATTTTATATTATTATTATAATGACTACCAAAAAATCTGAACACGCAAGTAAATCAAGAACAAGCGAATTAAACCAAGGTGAATCTGAGAATTCACTAAAGAATGGATTTAAAGATTATTTAAAATTGAGGGGGGAAAAAATGTTTCCTAGTATAACCACAGAAAAAGAAATATTTAATTTAAAAATTAATAAATATTATGGTGGTGATACTAAATTTAAAAGTGTATTTAGTACAAATGTATTTATACCACGAGAATTAAATTTAGATCATAAAAGTTTTTCATACTTATCAGGGTTTATTAAATTAGTTGAAACATTTAAAAAAATGACTTCGTGGAAAGAAGAAAACCCTACAGAGAATTGGGGATTAGTTATATTTTGTGATAAAAATTTAATAGATGGTTCTTATATAAACAAAATAACATATAAAAGAAAATCTAAGTTTAATACAAATAATAATAAAATATTAAAAGAAAAATATAATGAAAATAGTGATATTATTATTAAACTATATTCGTTATATAATAAATACATTAACCATATAATAAAAAATAAATATAAATATAATTTTGTAAAAATATATACCTTTGAAGATACTAGACTAAAAGGAACAAGAGGATATTTAGGTTTACCTTCTACGTATGGTTCATTTATAAGATTTATACCTATATTTACTAATTACCCAGTTGGTTCTTTACTTGAAACAGAATTTGATAGTATTAAGAAGGTTTTTTGTATAAATATTAGTCACGCTATAACAAAAAATTTAATGACTTTAGTATCAGAATGGGAAGAGTTTGGGGCAGATATATGTACTATGAAATCAGATAAGTACAATTGGGAAAATCAAGCCAAAGAAAAATATATTTCAACTATGAAATTGTTAAATCCTGTATATAATCCAGGATATTTTTATGGAAAAAACTATAGAATACCTGCTGGATTATTTGGTGTAGTGAAAGAAGGTATTAACAAAGAATATAATTTATTCAAAAATTATTTAGATATTTTAGTTGGCAAATATAAAACAGATAAAACAATATTTAATTATTCTATTGATGAAATTTTACTGAGTAGTATATTTTTGGAAGAATTAAAACGTAGAAATGAACCTACAAAATTTTTTTTATATAATGATACAGTTGCAGAAAATTTTAAAAAATTGTTCAAAGGAGCTATAGAGGGATACACTAGGAGACCTGGAAGGACTATTATTGAAGACATAATTCGAAAAAAAGGTGAAACTATAGAGAATCTAAGTGATTATAATAAATTATATTTAGAATTTAATAATTATATTGAAAAAACACCAGATTTGAAGAAACTAATTTCCATAGGAAGAGATTGTTTCAGTATTTATAAAGATGGAGTAACTTATAATAGTATGAATGATAGACAAATATATACTGCTTTTAAAAAGTTAAATCAAAAAATACAAGAAGAAATAAAAAAAAATCCAAATTATAGTCATATTATAGATGTCTTATTTACAATTTATGATTATGATCATAAAGTAGAGGAATATATTCAATGTACGGATTCAAATATAATATTACCTTATACAAAAGTGTATAATGAAACATTTGTAAAATATAATCCTTCATCGTATATAAATATAGATGCAAATCATATATATTTATCAAGAGAATTTATGAATTATATAGGTAAAGACCTCGAAGATTATTTTAAAATTAGAAAAGGAAATAGAAAATATAATTTTTCTACTTTATTACAAAGTGGATTTGATGAAATAAAACCATTAATATTATATTCAAAAAATTTTAGTTTTGATGGAGTTAATTTTAATTATTATTTAGAATTAATATGTATAGACGATTATAAAAATACAGAATTAAACAAATTATTAAATATAATTATTCGTCATTATAATAATACAGACAATTTAGTTGTTGAAGGTTATAAAAAAAAATCCTCTTCTAAAAAGAAAAAAAGTAATAAAAAGAAAAGTAATAAAAATAAAAGTAATAAAAATAAAAAAACTTTAAAAAGTAAAATAATATAAAATTGAATTTAAAGATTGAAAATTATTATTAATATAAAATGGAAAACGAAATTATTAAACTAAATCCTTTTAATATAAAAAATAAACTCATTACAAAAGAGGGAGTTAATAAAATATTAAAGGAATATGATATAGAAGAAGAAATACATAATTTAGAGTATTATCAAAGAGCATTCATTCATAAATCCTATATTAAAAAGGAAAATAAAGACGATGTAGAATTAGAGGAAAAACCGGAAGATTGTTTAAATTTACAAGAAACTTCAAATGAGCGTTTAGAATATTTAGGAGATGCCATATTATCTGCTACTGTGGCGAGTTATTTATATGAGAGATTTCCAAATGAAGAAGAAGGATTTATGACTAGAATTAGGACTAAATTAGTGAATGGGGAAATGTTAGGTTCACTTGCGGATAAAATGGATTTAAATGAACATTTAGTTATTTCTAGACACGTAGAGGAGAAATGTAATGGGCGAAATAGTGTAAAAATATTAGAGGATATATTTGAATCTTTTATAGGTGCCATATATTTAGATTTTAATGAGACTGAAGTGGAACATCCTCGGTTAGATTTTTATTCTGGTTTGGGTTTTCAGATATGCCAGGTATTTATTATCGGTATTATTGAAAAATTTGTAGATTTTAGTGATTTAATATTAAATGACTATAATTATAAAGATCAACTTATGCGTTATTTCCAACAGAAATTTAAACATACTCCCAAATATAAAGAAATATTGGTTGAGGGACCGCCAAATAATAGGAGTTTTACAATGTGCGTTATGAAAAATGATAATACCGTTTTAGCTTATGGTAAAGAGAAATCTAAGAAAAAAGCTGAACAACTTGCGTCAAAAAATGCATTAATTAATATGGGATTAATTGAAGAATAATTATTTAGCTTTACCCTTCCCTTTATGTGTCGTATAACCACTTTGAATATTACTTTTTGATAATGGTTTCCCGGTTCTTCTATCTAAAACAATTTTTCTATTATTTTCTTCAGTATTAGAACCCGATTCTGTATTTGGAGCTACTGGCTCTGCTGGTCCTGCAGAATTATTTAAATATAAAGAAGAATCATTATTTTCTATACTTGTTATTTTCATTGTATTTTGTTCACTTAATTTACACCATTTAAAGTTATCTAATGTTAAAATTAAATTATTAGGGTGTTTAATATTTACATTTGATAAATTATTAAAAAATTTATTTCCTATAATTTTGTTTTGTAAACTACGAGTGCCTTGTTTAAAACTTTTAGCATTAACAAAACTTCTTTTAAAATCTTTTTCTTTTAAATTAATTAAAAAAGTAGGAACACTATAATATTTTGATTTATGTGCCAAAACACTCAATAATACTACAAAAAAATCATCAATCATACTACCTCTCTCTCCTTTATGTATTTCTACCATATATTTATTTAATAATTCATTTTCATCTTTTGTTAACTCCTTAAAATTTGTCAAAGAGTTTTGATTATGCCTTAAAATAAAAACAAAATAACCTTTTTTTATTAAATTAATAATTAATTCTTTAGTTTTATTAGGTTTAAATATTTTATATCGTAATAAATTTTCTCCATCTATTATTACTATCTTTTTTTTAATACTTTTTTTTGATTTTTCTAAATACATATTCGCTTCCTTTATTAGTTCATTTATCATTCCTTCTCTATTTAACACTGCTAAATCTGCGGAGAAGGTTTTTTTTTTTTCATCTATAATTTCAAAGGCAAAATCACCTAAAAATTTTTTTAAATTATCATTTATATTTTTTAATTTTAATTTATCATTATTTATTATTTTTATACTTTTTTTTGTTACCTTTTTTGATTTAGAAGTTTTTTTTTTGGAAGCGGGACCATCAGAATTATTTTCGAATGAGGAAGAAAGAATAGTAGAGTTAATATTGATAAATTCTAATATAGTTTTATCATAGTTATAAATTTTATTTTTTAATATTATTTGTATCAACTCATTTTTTATTATTGTAAATTCGTTTTTGTTATTTTTTATTATTGTAGATTCGTTTTTGTCTAATTTTCTTATCAAAGTTTTTATTATGCCTATTGCGTTATATAATTTTTCACTATCTTCAATTATGTCTTTAATATGTAAAATTGTTTTATTTAATTTTTTAAAATCCATATACAATAATAATATATTTTAAAAATGGAGGAAATAATATATTCTTTTAGAGATTACTTTACCTATTTTTCTTTTTTTCCCTTTTAATTCTATATTTGTAAAAAGATTTTCTCTTTCTTTTTCCAATTTTAAATTGTTATATTCTTGAATTATTTTTTTTATAGAAGAATATTTATCTAATATAGTGTCCACGAATATTTTAGATACACCTGGAATTTGTAATAATATAAATTGATTATATACTTCAGGTGTTAAACATTTCTTTTTAGTTAATATTTTAGTATCTACATAATCCAATGTATCAGATACTTCATTAATTAATTTAGAAACGCATTTCTTATCCTTTAATGTTTTATCTATTAACCTTTCAATAAAATATATAGTTTCATCTATATTCTCAGTTCTATAAATATTTAGACCATCTCTAAACATAGTATTTATAATACTTCCCTGTAATGTTTTCTTATCAACTTTACCGTGTTTCATATCTTTCAATTCCCCTTCTATTAAAAATAATATATTTTTAGTGTCTAAATCTGAATTAAGTAATCTATATTTTTGTTCTTTGTGTCTCCCATCTCTAATTGACGCTGCTAAATCAGCAGCAGTTTTCCTCTCTATTAGTAAGATAATATTATTATCATATTTTAAAATTATATCACCAAGAGTTAGATTTACAATATTACAATATGACTTCTGCTCGAAATATTCCTTTAAACATTTTTCTCGATAATCAATTTCTAATGTAAATTTACCCATATATATTTTAATATATAATTCTTTTATATATTAAAATAAATGATTATAAAAGAAATTTTTAATTTTAATAAATTTATTATACTAATAAATGATTATAAAAGATTTTATTTAATTCAATGTCATACCGGAGACTTCGGTTGATTGTTTATATTCTTCATTTAAATCGTCATATCCTCCTATTTTAGTAACTGGATAGAAAATACCATTTTTACCTTTTGGTTTAAATTGGATTAAGTTAGACCCCCCATTTTTATTTTTACTTTCAAGAGTGCTTTGTTTTTTATAAGCTTCTTCCAAACTCAATAATTTTACTATAATTTTAACAGACCCCGATTTAAAAGATATATCAATTTGTTTATTTTCATAATCTAAATTAAGCTCTTTTAATCTCATAAAAATAATATATCTTAATCGTGTTTTTATTGTATCAATATCTGGATTCTTTAAATCACTTAATTTCATTCCTTGAATAGTAAAAATAATTTCATCTTTATTTATTTCAAATTTAATTTCTTTATCTATTTTCAAAATTTCTTTTATTGTATCATTTATTTGTTTCAAAAATTCTGTACTTGGCATATTGATTATAAAGAAATCTGTTTTAACTGTATTTTTTTCCGGGTTGGGTTTATTATCAGAACAAGAAGGACTGGGACAAAAATCTGTTTTAACTGTATTTTTTTCCGGGTTGGGTTTATTATCAGAACAAGAAGGACTGGGACAAAAATCTGTTTTAACTGTATTTTTTCCCGGGTTGGGTTTATTATCAGAACAAGAAGGACCGGGACAAAAATCTGTTTTAACTGTATTTTTTCCCGGGTTGGGTTTATTATCAGAACAAGAAGGACCAGGACAAAAACTAATTTCTCCCCCCCCACATACACAACAAGCATTTTGGGCATCTAAACCAGTATCATTATTATTAATTTTAAAATAGTTATCAGTAATATAACCATTCATACACCAATTATTTTTTTTATAATCATCGCAACCCCACGCATCATTAATTTCTCTTAAATTATTATCTTTCCATATTTCTCCAGTAGATAATTTTTTATCTTCGCATTTATTACTAAAATTCTCTATAACATAATCACCTACAAAATTATCACTCTCTTTAGATTCACTATCTGTACAAGTAGGTCCTGGACAAATAGATTCACTATCTGTACAAGTAGGTCCTGGACAAATAGATTCACTATCTGTATCTATAGGATAAGGATTTATATTTGTTTTTTTATCAATTGTAATATTTAAATCAAATATATCATTATCCCTAGTATATCGTTTATTCGTTTTATCTGGATTATATGTATAGATTATATATTCAATATTATTATCTATAATGGTATGTTTGGTTTTAATATCATTATCTATAATTGATAACATTTTTGCATAAATATTATTATAATCTATGCCAATTGCGTCAATAAGATAATTTATTTCAAGTTGTTCACTCCTATATGGTTTTACAAAAATATCTTTTCGTAATAACTGAATACTAAAATCTTCAAATAATTTTAGAGTTTTATTATTTTCTTTTTTATTTATAATTTGATTTAAGCAAATAATATTAAGCATAGGTTCATATTGTTCATAGTTATTTTTATTATTAGTAAAACTAATAAATTTATCATATTTACAATTCCTATTAGCTATTTCACCGTCGCCATTAAAAAAAGTTCTTTCTATATTATCTAATAAATCAAATCTATACGAATTAAATTTAAAATTATTTGCTAGAATTCTAAAATCATCAATATAATGATCGTTTAAAAATCTTTCAAAATATCTTTGTGAAGGTAATAAAAGTTTATGTATATTTTGTATTTCTTTTCTTATTTTTTTATTAAATATTTGGAATATATTCCCGTCTAAATTAAAAAAATATTTATTATCTATTATATTTAAAAATAAAAATTTCCAATTAAAAGAATATTCTATAAATTTTTCTTTTTTATCATCAATAACTTTTTCATTTATTTCATCTTTAATATTAAAAAAAATTAATATATGTGTTTCCTCTCTTATATCATATACTAAATTAAAAAAAGGGTGAGTTTTTTTTAATAAAACTATAATTTCATTTTTAAATAATTCTTCCAATAAAGTTTTAGATTTTAAATAATACTTATGAAAACTTTTTTTTATTTCATTTATGGGTAAATTCTTAAAATAGTTTATACTAATTTTTTCTGTAGAACCATTTTCTTCATCATTACTTAAATCAACTTTACTATTATCAGCAGTAATATTATCTATACCCAAAAAAATAGTTTTATCTTCTGGATAATACTGAATTAATTTAGACTGTGTATTAAATAAAGTAAATTCTTGTTTTAAATTATCAAAATTAAAATTATTATTATCTTTTTGGGTTTCATCGTGAAATATATGATTATAATTATTTAAAATTATAATATTTCTGCGTTCACAAAAAATATCAAACATCCACCGTAAGGTCTGTATATAGAAAAAATATTTATGATTATTTGGATATACATTTTTTATATATTCGTCAATATGTTTTTCCCCTAATTCAAATTTATTATTATATTGTGTCATATAAACATCATATTCCTTATTATTATGTGTTATTTTGGTATATTTTTCTTTGTTGTCTGTTAATTCTTTAGGGTATTTATATCCTTCAACTTTTTTTATTATTAATCCATTTATAAAATCATTTGAATTTAATAAACTATCTTCCTTTGTTTGATTAATTAATATCAAATTATCTATTGAAGATATTTGAGAAATAGTATCACTTAAATAGTTTTTAATATCTTTATTACTTAGAGGTTTATTATTTTTCTTATTATTTTCATAAATATCATAAAAATTAAAAGTATTTTTTAAATCAAATAAATGTAAAAATTTAAAAATATTACCATTTTCACTTTCTATTAATATTTTTAGTTTTTTATAAAAATCTGTATTTTTTATTTGTTCTTGTGTAATATTCTCAATTTTTAAGTTACTATCATTTTGTTGTAACCAGTTAAATAAATAATGATAAGTAAAAAAAACAAATATATTATATTCGTTTTTCAATATATCCGATACCGCATTTTTTTGAAATTCTTTATTTAATGTATCTATAATTTTTAGTGTATCATCTCCGGAAAAATTTTCTATATAATTTTTTTTATAAGCAAAATTATAAATAATAAATATTATAATTAATACTATTAAAAATAAGTTTTTAATAATTTTCATTTATTATTTATAAAGATAAAAAAAGTAAGTAACAAATTTATTAAACAATTTTAATATAAGGTGCAAAAATACCACTAACTCCTTCTGGTTCATATTGTACTATATTTTCTGTTCCACCTGGCATATTAAAGGTGGACATAAATTGTTTCCATTCTTCAATATCACTTAATTCTTGTTCTTCTATAGATGTTTCACTTGGTCCTTGAGCATATTCTTCAGGTAAAATTTCTAAAACAATTTTAAGAGAACCGCTCATTAAAAATACCTTTATTCTTTCCTTTGGAATATTATACATTTCACTTTTACTTGATATATATAATTTTTGTAAATGTTTATAATAAATATCAGTCATAACATTTTTAATATGTTCTCTTTTTTCTTTTATTTGTATATGGTGTTCAATATTAGTACCATTAATTATAATAGTAAAATAAAATTCAACTTCTTCATATGTAAATGTAATTTCGGTACCTACTATTTTTTTCATTTCTGTTTCAATCTTGTCAGTTAAACCTAAACTATTAAAATCAGTTATTTTAAATTCAACTGGTGCTGCTGCTGCTGCTGCTCCTGCTGATCCTGCTGATCCTGCTGCTGCTGCTGCTGCTCCTGCTGATCCTGCTGCTCCCGCTGCTCCTGCTCCTGCTGCTCCTGCTGCCCCTGCTCCTGCTGTATTATCAGAACATTCTGGACTTGGTCCGGGACAAATTTCATTATCTTCTTGTGCCTGAGGAGAAGTAGGACAATCTTCCATAGTTGGTGCGGGGGTAATTGATATTTCGTTTTCTAAATCCATTTTTGCTTTTTTTAATCTCATATATTCACCCATAACTCTTTTCTGTTCATTATACCACACTATTTTATCTTTATTATCATTTGGTAAATTTTTAAATTTGTTTTGATCAGTAATACCGTTCCTCCTCATTAAACTCTGTAATAAAGTATCTAAATCTGTTCTTAATTCTTTATTATACCAATATTTGTTTTGTTCTATAACATAATCTTCATTTACTTGAGCTAATTCTTTTTCTAATCTTTCTTTTTTAGAACAAGAATTAAAATTTTCTACAAGATAATTACCTCTAAATCTTTCATTATTTTTAACACTGGTATTAAGATTATTTAAATTTCCACAACTAATATATTTTTTTTCGTGGTTTGGTTTTCCTTCTTCAATTTCATAATTTGCTTGTGTTTCTAATGCTGAATTTAATAGTTCTAAATAAAGAAGATTTAATCTTCCTACATTTTTATGTAAATCTGAGCTAGAATCTAAAGGAAACTTTTTTTCCATTGAAAATAACTTATACCATATTGGTTCTTCTTTACCTTTATACATTTCTTCAAATTTTTTTTTTGTATCTTCAAACTCTACAGTTTCTAAATTAAAAATATCAATTTCTACTTCTTTTCCTTGTGTATTTTTATAAGTCCTAAATCCCGAATATTGTTGTTCAATTAGTGTTATATCAATATCATTTTCTAAAAAATAATCTTGAACAGTATATGTTGTAGGTGAATTTAAGGTTGTATTTATATGGGTTTTAAAATTTTGATCGTTGTTAATTTCTATTATTAATTCGTTATAATTTTTCGAATTTTTAAAATTATTTAATTTATCATATTCATCTATCCATATAGATTTTAATCTATCTTCTTCTTTACAATTTCCTTGATATTTGCCAGTATCAAAATTTTCAATAATAGAATTACCTATAAAACACTCGGGATCTAATTCACCTAATATACCTTTACAACTTTTTCCTTCTTTTTCTTCTACAACTATACATTTATATGGTGTTTCATTTTTATTATAAAATTTATTAAATAATGTTATTATTTTTTCTTTATTAATATTAATATTACTACCGTCACTTTTAATATCTTCTGCTTCCCACTCTTCATATTTAAAATCTTGAGGATATTTTTCTTTTAATTCATATTTTTTAGATAAATATTTTATTTCTATTCCAAAAGTATCTTGATAATTTGTAGAATTTGCATAATTTGTTGGATAACTTATTATAATAGACTCTTTTCCATTATCAGAATTATATTTTATTCCATTATCAGAATTATATTTTATTCCATTATCCTTATTATTATAATTAACAACATCCATTATACCTTTAAAATTAATAATTTCTTCTTTTTCTTTACAATCAAATAATTTTAACATTATTTCTTCATTTTCATTATTATAATTTCTTCCAATTATTCCAATTTTATCTAAAATTCTATTTTCTTCATCTAGTGTAGAAAATACAATTTGATAATTAATATTTTGATTAAAAAATCCTTCTCTTAACTCCCTTTTATTTTTAAAATTAATAAAAATAAGTAATAAAACTACTAATACTAATACTATGAACATAATCTGTTCTATATATAAATACATTATTACTATATATAAATATAATAAATAAAAAATGAAATAATTTTTTATTTATTGTTATTAAAAAAAAAAATATGAAAATAATTTAGGTTCTATTTGTATTATCTTTTACATAATCTGCTTCTTCTTTATAAGAGAATTTAGGTAATATAGACCCTACACCGTGAAATTCCATTACATTAGAGTTTCCACTCCCTAAATATCCCGCGGGTTCTAAAGCAGAATTGCCTCTTGTTAATTCGACTTCTGGAATACATACTTGGTTTCTTCTTTGAGGAACATCCCAATGTTCCGGTGCCAAATAACTATATCCTGGCATACCTAATTTATCTTTATCTGGTGGATTTCTAATATATCCACCATTCTTCGCATTTTCTCTATCTTTTTTGTTTCTAGCTGCGTTATTCGCGGTTTGAGTACCTATACCTATTGCTGTTTGTGTAATATCTCCTGTTTCTGATACATCTCCAGTGGAAATTATATCTCCTGTCTTGGTTTTTATATCATATGAATGAGTACTTTTATCTTCACCTCCTTTAGTCCCACTTGCTTGTTCGAAACCTTTTTTAAAGGCGTCTGCGAATCTCTCATTATTTCTTGGTGAAGAAGTTTTAATATCTATAACTGGAGAGAAAATATTACTTGTTCCAGTAGGTTTAAACTGGGAGATATTTGGGAGATTTGGTCTTCCTGAATAATCTTCTCCTCCACCACCTCCACCACCTCCACCACCCCCGCCAAAATTATGGGTGTGGGAATTCCCACCACCTCCCATATTTCCACCACCTATTTTATTATTAGCCATTTTCTCTAATATTTCAGTCATTCTTTGAGTTGAAATAGTAAGTAAGTCTCTCATATATTTAACATTATCATTATCGGCACCTTGTTTTTTCTCATACATTTTAGACATTTGTTCGAATAAAGCAATATCTCTCATAAATTTTTGGGAGTTATATTCAGAACCTTCTACTGCTTGAGTAGACATATTTTTATACATTTCTAATATATCTTTTAAGGTTCTCATCATAGACCCTTGAACGTTATTTTCGTCATAAATAGTTATCATTACTATAATAGAACCAGAACTTAACTTTATAAAAATATTATCAGGGTGAATAGATTGAGTTTTAATTATATTATTTATAATTGCTTGTTTTAATTCTTCTCTTTTTAATTCTGATAATTCAATTAAATTTTTCCCTTCAATGGTAAATGTAATTCTATTATCTGTATTATTATCTCCTACAACTATTTTGACTACAGGATTTCCGACAGCATTAAGTATTTCATATATTTCATTTTTAAATTCTGTTGTTAATAATTTTTGGTCAACAGGAGTTGGATCTGGACTACCTGCTTGTGCTTGTGCTTGTGCCGTTCGTTCTGTTGCTAATTTTTCTGCTGCTGCTTCTGCTTGTGCTTGTGCTTGTGCTTGTGCTTGTGCTTGTGCTGCTTCTGCTTCTGCTGCTTCTGCTTCTGCTTTTCTAGCTCCCAATGTTTCATTTAATGCTTTACTTATTGACGGGGTGAGACCTTCGGTTATTTGCGCGCTTATGTCATTAATTATTTCTTGTATTTTATCTTGTGATAAAGCAATAGTCTCCGTGGGTTTATTTTTAAGAAAAGAGCTTAAAGTTTCAATAATACTTTGTTGGTTGGCGTTAGTTTCATCAATTTTACTACCAAGACCACTAATATTTGGTGCCATACTATCTATTTTCCCGTCTAATGTGGATTTTAAATAAGCAATTTGCGCTTCTAATGCTTCTTTAATAGTGTCTCTTGCTTCTAATGCTGATACTGTTGCTTTTCGTGCTGATTCTACAGCAGTAATAGCTTCCTCGACAGTTTTTTTTCTAACTCTTAAACTCATAGCAAACTCTAACTCATTTAATTCCTCTTGTAATTTTTCGATTTTTGTTTCTAAAATTTCCATATCATATAAATCTTCATTTGTGGGATTTTTTTTTTGTTGTTTTTGTATAAGTTCAGTTTCCTTCTTTTTTATTTCAATTAAAAGTTTTAATCTTTTAAAATGATTTAGTTGTTTTACCAAGTTTTCTTTACTTGAAAATATATCTTCAATAGAAGAAGGATTTTGCGAAGGATAATTGATATTAAATTGTTTATTATACTCTGTAAATATTGTTACAATATTTGTATAAATCTCATTAAATTTATTTTTATCATAAGTAAACTCTCCAGTGTTTAATTTTACTATAAATTCTATTATATTCTCTAAATCTTCTTTTGGTTCACAACCCCTAGAATTTGAATGAGACGGATTATAGTTATCGGCATATTCATTATCACATTCAGCAGGGTCTCCGGCACTAGAACCCCCATTTGTTCCAGATCCTCCGGAATAGTCTGTTTGAATATCACCTCCATCCTCTACAAAATGTTCAATACATTTATGTTCATTACAATCCCCACATTCGTCGGATGCTAATTGGTCATAAGTTATAATTTTTTTATCAGGTGCAATATCAATTTGACATTGTTTTAAATTTTTAGCACACCTTTCTTCATTTGTAACTACTATTTCTTCTTTAAAATTTTCATTTATTCGTTTGAATAAACATAATTTTTTTTTAGGATTAGAATTAGAATTAGGATAAGTAGAAAAGTCAACATATAAGTCTGTAATTAATATACTGATAGGTTCTTCTGGTGTAAGTGATGTCCCTTCTTTATCTATTAATTTTACATCAGTTAAGTTGCCCCAGTCTCCTATTGGATTCATTATTTTAACTAAATCAAATTTAATATCCTTTAATGTTACTAGTAAACCACCACTAGATAATTCATCTGCTTTGTCTTTTATTGATTTAAATTTAGTATTATAATATTCGGTTCCGGTGCCAGTACCGTCAAGTAATATTTCTTTCTTATCATTTAATTCTTTTATAACTAAATAATAAGTCTCAACATTCGGACCATTAGTATATGTAAAAGTTATTTTACAACCATATGTAATATTTATTTTATCTCCTGCTTTAGTTATAGGTATTAATTTGTCGTGTTGTGGAATAACTAATTTATGTGGTGTTTCTGGAAGGAAATGAAAATATTTAACATTGGGTATTAGAGTAGAAAGTGTTCCTTTAGCAGTTTTTAATTTATCTAATTTTTCAAGTAAAACCTTATATTCTTCAGTTTTTAATTTAATTTCAACTATTGTTTTAGATTTTATTTTAAAATACTTTAAAAAATCGCCGGTTTGGTTTTTAATACTATAAAGCATAACATTAGTTAATGCTTTTTTACCAATTAATATATTACCCATTTTTTCATAATAATTTACTTGCTCTGTAACAATTTCATTAATTTTTGATTTTGGATTATATATAGAATCGTATAGTATTGTTCCATTATTACTGAATAATTTTGTTAATCTGTCCATTCTATTCTGTTCGTCATCTGGTATATTTGTATAAACTTTTACCAGAATTTTTTCTATTTGGTCTAATATATTTTTTTGCGCGGTATATAAATTATTTAATATTTTGTTTTTTACTGTATCTACAACAGGTTTTGTATCTACATCAGGTTTTGTATCTACATCAGGTTTTGTATCTACACCAGGTTGTGTATCTTGGATAAAATATCTCGCAATTATTAAATTACTATCACCATTACATAATTCATATAATCTGTATAAATTTATTTTCATTAATCTAAAATGGTCTCTTAAAGCTGCTTGAACTTTGCTACCATATACAAGTTTATCTTTTTTTTGATCTAAACCATATGCTTGATAAATAGCACTATTTATCATAAAATCTTCATATGTATTATAGTTTTTATTTTTTATTGTTTTTCCATATTCTATAATATCTTTTAATAATTCTCCGGTTGTGTCAAGAGTATTACCTAAGAAAAATTCATCTTTATCAAAATTATCAAGTTTCATATTATTATTAAATAAAGCTTTTATATAAGTTTTATTACCATTTTTAGTTTGTACGAATTCTTTTTCGTAATCTAATGGAAAAATGACATAAGAAATATCTTCCAATTCGTTACCAATTTTATCATTTGCTGGAAGTTCATTTCTAAAAAAATTATCCCAGACTTCAAAACCAGGGAAAGTTAATGGTATTATTAAATCTTTTTTAAGTATAGAAGTTTTTTCTTTTTTGGTAGAAGAAACAACATTATATCTCATAGTATTAATATTATTAAGGTCGGTTTTAATATCATCAGGTATAGTTTGTATACTTCTAACATATTTCATATTTAATTTAAAATCACCTGTAATATTATTTGTTGTTTCCCAATTTAAATAATTTCTTAAACCCTGTAAAAATATATCACCATTAGTATATAAATTTTCTGCTATTATATCCATACGAATATTAAATATGTCTAAATCATCTTCAACATCCGCTCCTAAATAATTGTATAATTTAAGACTACTCCAAGTTATTAAATTAATGTCTGAATCTATACGTGTTGTTAAACTTTTACCTTTTAATGTTAATTTATTAGTTTGATCAGTTTGAATATCGGAAACTATTTTACTTATTTTATCATCCAAATACTTACCTAAAAATGATGTTATAGGTCCTGGTTTTTTTTCTGTAACTTGTAATTTTTCACCTAATGCTTTTAAAATTGTGAATATTTCTTCTACTTCTGTTTCCAAATCTGTGGAATCTTGATTTATATTAATTTGGAATGTTATATTTGGTGCGACAGTTTTTTCGGTAACTGTATGAACACTATAAATATTAACTAAGTTATTATTCGTTTTATTATTTGCGGTGATATCTGTGAAATCTAAATTTCCCCAAGCAGAAGAATCTTCAAAAGGATGAAAAGTTTTTCTCCCGCCAAAAGTATTTTGTTTATTATCTATTTTTAAATAACTTTGTTCACCATTAGTGAATACACCAGTTTCATATTGTAAATAAGTATCCTTCGCATTACCAGCAAAATTAATAAAAAATTCTAAGTTTATTAAAATATCTCCATTTTCGATATTTAATTTTGCAAGCGACTTTGCTATAATTTCTTTACAAATATCACTATTATTAAAAATATGTATGTCAAATATATTTATATCATCCTTACCACTAATTTTTAAATCCATATTTTGATCTATTTTATAATAGGTTACAACTTTTTTTTCACCTGACTTAATTTCATCTAATAATTCTTCACTGAATTTATCCGTATGAATAGAGGCGTCTGTATCATAAGTTCCTAAATTAGTTGTTATTTTAGTTCGGACTGTTGAATCTACTTTAACGATAGAACATTTAATATAACCGTTGTGTAATGTTTTTGGTATATATTTTTTGTTAGCCTTTTCTGTAGTAGTAATACGAGATTTTTCCGATTCGGTAGAATCTTTAAAGGAATTATTTTTCCCTTGGTCAGTATTATTTATATCATATCTTAAACTTATTGTATTTATATAATTAAGATTATCTGTTTTATTATTCTTCAAATATTCAATAAATCTTGTATAATCATCAGTTCCACCATTTTCAAATTCACAATTCATATATCCTACTTGGTCTTTGTGAATAAAAGTATATTTATACTTTTCTGTATAATTTCCGTCTTTTACTTTTGTTTTATCAAATATAGAATATAAATTATTATAACCTATTCTATGTTGAAAAGCAACTAAATCATCACTTACATCCGTAAGACTTGTAATATCCTGCTTAAATATATGCTTACTCATATTATCTTGCTCCAGTGGTTCAAAATTTCCTCCAGTCTTATAACCATGTCTAGTTGAAGTTCCAGCACCATCAGAAAGGAGGAAATTGTCAAAAAATAATTCCTGTAAGTTTTTCCTATTTAAATATATTAATAAAACTACTAATAATATACAGACTATTATAATTATTTTATTTCTAGTAATTTTCATTTATAATATTATATATTAGTAATATAATTTTTATTGGTAAAAATCATATTAAATATTAAATTAAAAAATTTTAAAAAGTTTCACCATTCGCTAAATAATCTAAATTATGGTGTCCCATCTCTATTACTTTATTTATTTCTTCTTCATATTCCATTTCTTGTCTATCGTTTTCCTCTATATCTTTTAAATCTTCGACTCTATTATATATTTTATCTTTATAATCTAAGTGTTCCTTATTTCTATTATGACATTGTCTCGTCCTATCTGGATTTATAAAAGTTTCTGATTTATTATTAAATAAGGTATATACAGTAGATATTACAATAATAAATAAAACTATTACTATACCATAAACTTGTAATCTTTCTAAATTTTTCTTAAATAAAAATGTTATTGTTAATATTACAACACATAGAATAATTACTAAATAATTTATTTCATTTTTATGCTTCATTTCATTTTTATGCTTCATTTCATTTTTATGCTTCATTTCATTTTTATGCTTCATTTCATTTTTATGCTTCATTTCATTTTTATGCTTCATTTCATTTTTATGCTTCATTTCATTTTTATGCTTAATTTCATTTTTATGCTTAATTTCATTTTTATGCTTAATTTCATTTTTACGCTTAATTTCATTTTTAACTAAATTATTCATTAATCCTATTATAATAGGTTTAGAAATTATAATTTTTTTATATGTCAGATTTTTATATTTTTTTACATTTTATAATTCAAATTCCAATAGATTATCTTTAAAATATTCTCCTAATAAACATTTTTCCATTGAAAAATTCTTATCTTTAATACAAAATTCATCATATAATTTTCTATTACCTAATCTGGTATATTTTTTAAAAGACTTACATTCTTTTTCTATTTCTGTAGGTTTAGGTGTATTTTCTTCACACATTGCCTTAATAAATAATTCTTTATCATTATATTTTTTTATTTTATCACATTGTTTATCGTCAAATAGATTTACATTACATATTTCTTCTTTACAGGTTTCACTTTTATCTTTATCTAATATATCTTCTTGAAATGGTATATCATCGCTATTACAGAAGGTAACTTTTTCTTTACATTTATTTACATAATCAAAATTCCTAAAGTCTGGGGAATTATATTTATTTTTTGCTTCATTACTGTAATAATATCCTTTAATTTCTTCTTTATTTTTAATATCTTTGATATTTCCTATATTATTTAAATGTATATCTCCTTCTAAAGAAATTATATAATCCTTATATTCGTTAAATGAATTGAATATTAATGGATTTTTACCTTTTACCTTAATATTGTTAGTATCCAATAGAAAAATTTTATCATTCATTCTATATAATTTGTTAGGTTTGAATACTAAAGAGAAATGTTCTTTAACTTTATAGTTTTTCAAAATATCTCTCATAAAAATATCTATATCAAATTTGTAAATGAAATAATAAAGTAAATATAAAGCAATGGCAACTGCTATAATTTTTAAAGAAAATGTATAATTCATATTATAATATTACATAAATAATATAATAAAATTTATTAGTTAAAAAAGTAAAAGTTATTTGATTAAAGTATTTCGCATATAAGACCCTAATTCTATTTAAGCACCTAATTCCATTTAAGCACCAATTTCTAAAGCCTTTCTATTAACATCTGGGTCAATAGTGGATTGTAACCATGGACTAACTTTCATTTGTGGGTTAGCAGGTTCGGATCTTAATTGTAAATTGGCGTTTCGTAAACTTTGTCCTACAGTATTAATACCGACGTGGAATCCGGCATTTAAGAAATTTTGGTCACCTAATGAACCTTGACCAGCAGGGACAGTTTGTGCCCAAGTACTATTAGAGTCTTGTGGGAGTAAATCTTGTGGTGTGAGGGTATCTTTTGGATAGCATTCGGTTGGGAGTCTTCCTGTTTCGGTATTATTTTGTTGTGGTTCTGGTTGATTCTCTGGTACATTTCTAAAGGTTACATTTTCGTCACCTTCTCCTTCAGAAGCATTAACTTCTTCTTCCTCGTCTTCGCTATCAACTTCGTTAGCTCCTACAACATTTTGAGTTGGGGCGTCTTCAACATCTTCGCCATCGGCGTAGAAAGTTTCAACATTATTAACCCTATTATTAACCATATTATTACCCATATTATTACCCATATTATTTACCACGTTACTTCCATTATCAGTATTATATGAGTTTATTAATAATATAAATACAACGGCAGCAATTACAATTAATGCCAATCTCGCAAGTTCGTTGTTTTTCATTCTATATATTAATGAAAATATAATATTTTTTAAAAAAAAATTAAATTAATTATTAATTAATTTAATTAATTTCTATTGGAAATTAAAAATAAATATTTTATTTTAATTTTAATTATTTCATATACATTTAATTATTTCATTTATATTTCATATACATTTATATACATTTAATTATTTCATATACTTTTATAATTATTATGGATCAGTATATCCTAATGCGGCTTTAATTTGTTCTGCGGTGACAGTACCAGATAAACCACTTGTATCACCTAGTACTTTCTTAATTTCAATTATGTCGGCGCCGTCTAATAAAACATTTTGTGCATCTGCTTTTCCAAGATATGCTATAATTGCTTCTATAATTTTCCTATTATTTTCAATTGAATCTTCCATTGATTTTCTAGTGCCCTCTGGAGGTTTATTTTCCAAAGGTGCTTTTGCCCTATATGCACCATATAATCTCGAATCTAAATCTGTTGGTATAAAACCGTCATCCATTAAATTACATACTTTTTTACTTGAATCCCAATCGGTATTTTGACATTTTAAATAATTTACTAAAATTTTGGTTTTGTAATTAAGAATATTGTAGTTTGCGTTTATTAAATCATATATTATTTCACTTGGTTCATTTGAACCTGTTGGATTAATAAGAATATAGTTCATATGGGCGGCAGTTATATTAGTAGTATATAAACCTGAAAAATTAAATTCAATGTTAAATGTTTCTAGATTAGAAATGGTAGTTTTCTCAATAAAATCTTCTACATTTATATATTTATTTTTTTTAAATATAATTATTTTCCTAGTAGGTTCATCTTTAATATCTTTAATCTCGTAATTCACATAGTTATCATTTAACTGATCATTACTATTTATTTTAAGTGGTCCTTTTGTTGCTGCAGTATTTGGTACAGGTGCAGATATAAATGTCAATACAATACTCCCTATTAGTATTATTGAATTATCAGCCAAAGTATTGGGTCGATATGTATCAGCATTCTGTAAAAATGTAGCAGTTTTTGTAGAACCTGTTTCTGACCTTCTTGCTTTCAAATATTTTACTTCTCCTTTCTCGCTTATATTATCATATGCCATATCATATTGGTTTATTCCTTTTGTGCTTGCTATAGGTGCTTCAATATCGTGTTCTATAGTGTAATTAGACCATAATAAATGTCTGTCTATTTGTGTTAAATCTTTTGGTAAAGACTCTACTTTATAGGTTGAGTCTACTGTTATATGCCCTGCGGTTGCGGTTGCGTCTTCAACTAATTTATGAATATTTAATTCCGTATCTTTAAAAATGTCTAATGCTGATTTAAAACTATCTATCGCAGATTTATAATTTGTAATATCAATAGTGTTTAACTCTAAATTTGTTAAAGTGTTAACAGTAAAAGTTAAACCTCTATTATTTTCATAAGAAGATTGGCCTTCTTGTCCAACAGATGTTTCGACTAGAGTTAATTTTTCACCTATAATATATTTAGACCCTTCTGCGAAAACCGTAGCAACCCACTTATTATCAACTTGCGTTAAAGTTATTTTAGCTCCATCTCCAGTTTTGGAAGTTACATTAAAAGTATTACTTTTTTCATAACCGATAGGACTGTCTCCTGTTACTGCTATAGATTCTATAGGGCCGGGACCTTCTAGTTGTTTTTTTATTATTTCTATTTGTTCGTCTAAACTTGTTAATGAATCTTGTAATACTTTATTTTTAGAGGTAAAATCGTCAGCTTTGAATATATCTGCGAAATCACTATCACTAAATTCAGGTTTTTTACTTGTATATACTGTATTTATATTGTCAGAGATAGTTGCACCTAATGTGCCCCCATTATCAATTAAATGGTTAATAAGTTCAGGTATATTATTAGCTTCAATATTGTCAGTTATTTCATCTAATAATGTTATTAACTCTTGACACTTAATGTTATGTTCTTTAAATTCAGCATGTTTTGAATTGAAATCAGCTAGTGTTATAAATTTTTCTTTATATTTCAGTAATATATATATTAATACTAATACTAATACTACTAAAATTATATATTTTATATTTTTAATATTTTTCATTTATAATATAATAAAACAAAAATATTTTGGTAAAAAATAATATATTAAAACTTTATATTTTTATAATTTAAAAAAATCCGTGACTTTTCATCATTGTATTATGTTCTTTCTCTTCAAATTCTTTTAATTTTTCATCTGTATTAGTTTTTATAAAAGCTTGTATTATATCACTATTAGTTCCAATTTGAGTAGTCGTTATACCGGTTCCTTCTAACAGTTTTATTAAGGCATCTAACATGTTATATTCTTCTCGGTGTTCGCCACTTTGTAAAGAACTTAATTTTTCATGTTCGGTTTTTAATTTATCAATATCATAATCATAATTATAATTATCAATATCAATATCATCTTTTTTACAAATTAAATCCATAGGACCTACAGCAGTTTTATTAGTATGTGGTACGTGCTCTACATCGCTATAATGTATCCCATAATGATGACCATCTGCCATATCTATGTGAGATCTATAACTACAACCTTTTGGCATCCATTTTTGATCTGAAGTTCCAATTCTCATAAAATTATTAGGTTCTTCTTGAAATATTTTGGAACCCCCCTTAAGTGTTGCATCGGTATTTGTCTTCATGCTCTTATCACCTAAATCTGTTGTTTCTGAAACATAATCAGTCCTAAACTTTGAACATTCTTCTTTATCTAATGGAAACAATCCGGCATCTTCGCATTTTGAATATTCAAATATAGTATCACCCATTTTTTTTATTTTTATTTCTATTTTTGATTTTAATTCTTCTACTATAATTTGTATTGCTGCTTTAACTGAAAAGTTATCTTCGTGATCTGGGTCATTAACTATTTTTGTTTCTATATCTTCTAATATACCACCAGTATTTAATACATCGATAAATCTGTTAGCAATTGTTTGTGATTCTTTAATAAATCTGTTAGTTGCCGCACCTACTTCGCGATATGTGTCTGTTTCTTCATAAACAAAATTATGTTCTAATAATTTAAAAAAAGTATCGTCAAAAAGTAAAGGCATGTTTTTATCAGGAAGAAAGTTTATTCCGTTTATTTCAATAGCGATTTCTTTTGTATTTTGATAACGAAATCCTAGTATTACCATATATATATCACACCTCGACCGCCCAGATTTTGACCAGCCAGAATGGTAGGGCAATTTCAGGGGCTGGGTTGAGCGGACTTTCTCTTGTGGTAAGAAGGTATAGTTTATTATGCTGTAAGGGGTTGTGGGCTTGTTGTACGAACTGCCTAATTTACTTTTTATTTCTGCTGTCATTTCTGCCGTGGTTCTCATTTCTTTTTTGTCATTTTCTGGTGTGATTTTAGCTATATTTTCCCTTAAATTTTTTAATAAATCGGCTTTTAATTCGAATCGCTTTTCTTTAAATACTGAACCTTGCAAACAATGATAATCTGAATTCTCTGATTTTTGATGTCCAGCAGCTAAAACAATTCCATCGGTTGTGAGAGTGCCTTCTTTTAAAATTAGTTTTGTAACCTCTTCTAACATCCATTTTGCTCTTGCTTGGTCGAAGGTCAAGGTAAAAAAAAACCCTTCTTTTATTTGTTTCTTTCTATTTACTATTAAATATAAAATTACTAAAAATACTATAAATAATAAAATTTTTAAAGTTGTTTTATCAATTTTATCAACCATTATATATAATATTATAAATAAAATTTTTATAGAAAAATAATTATTGATTAATTATATATTTTATAAGTTTAATTCTTGATATAAATTCTTATATTTATTCTTTAAACTCATAACCTCTTCGTCCTTTTCTAATGCTTTTTTCTTAAGTAAATTAATTTCTTCCATTAATTCATCCATATTTTGTGGTTCATTTGTGTCATTTAATTCTACTTCCTCCAAACAATCTAAATCTTTTAATTCCTCTAATTCTATATCAGATTCATCCAAATCAGATTCCTCTAATTCCATATCGGATTCTTCTAATTCTGTTTCCTCTAATTCTATATCTGAATCTTCTAATTCTAACTCAGTATCTTCGACATTATTATTTACTTCTACATTATTATTTACTTCTACATTATTATTTACTTCTACATTATTATTTACTTCTACATTTTCCACAGATTCTACATTATTCTCATTTTCTACATTTTCTTCTATATTAACTATTTCTTCTTTATTCTCTAATTGTTCATTATTTTCTACAGATTCTTCTTTATTTTCTACAGATTCTTCAACATTTTCAACATTTTCTACAGATTCTTCTATATTATTAGATTTTTCTAAATTAACTGTTTCTTCTATATTATTAGATTCTTCTACAACATTTGGATTAGAGAAAGAAGTTTCTGAGAATGTGTCATTCTCTTCATTTGTTTTTCCTTTATTCTTCTTTTCTTCTATAGAATATACATTTTCTTCTTCTTCATTATCACTTAAAAGTGTTTCGTCAATGAGGCATTCTCTGGTATTATTTTCGTTGGTAAAAGCTTTAAGTTGGACTACATTCCATTCGCATTCAAATCGGTGTTTAAAGTATTTAATTCCGGTTAATTCTAATATACAAATAACATCAGTATTTTTCTTAACATTCTTTGGGTCAATTGGGATACCATTTTCTGAAAAAATATCACAACCTTTCTTATTCTTATACAATGGGATTTTAAACTTAATAGTTGGATAAGTATTCATTTTAGTCATTTTAATGGCACTATTGTAAAAATCGTCAATGACATCCATAGGCAATTTCTGTTCGAACCATTCTTCACTATTGGTATATGTTATATGTATATTGTGTTCATCAAGTTTATTAACAAAATCATAAAAATTAATATGATTCTTATTAATTTCTAATTCTATATAACTACGAGTATCATTCATAACTATTCCATTAATGGATGTCATTTTAGGAGTTTGAATATAAATGGGAATTTGTGAGTTATTATAATTATATGTTGCCTTCGTTAAGAGACAATTTCCTTTTACTTTAACTGGGTCAGAAAAGTTAATTCTGTTTAGATTTAGGGTTCTATAGTCTATTATGTCCATTTTTAAATATATTTCATTTTTTTTTAATTTTTATCTAACGCAAACAAACTTTTTTTTTTAAAAAAAAAAGTTTAGATCAAAAAAAAACTTTAATTTTATAAATCTAATATTAAAAGTTTAATTTGATAAATAATATATAATAAAACAAATAAGTTTTTTTGATCTAAACTTTTGTTTCTTTTTGCTTGGGGTTTTTGATCTAAACTTTTGTTTCTTTTTGCTTGGGGTTTTTGATCTAAACTTTTGTTTCTTTTTGCTTAGGGTTTTTGATCTAAACTTTTGTTTCTTTTTGCTTGGGGTTTTTGATCTAAACTTTTGTTTCTTTTTGCTTAGGGTTTTTGATCTAAACTTTTGTTTCTTTTTGCTTGGAGTTTTTGATCTAAACTTTTTTCTAAAAAGTTTAAAGTTTTGTTTAATTTTAATAAATAATTTATTAAGTAAGAATAATGTTACTTAATAAATTTGTTATAGAGGTTGTGGAACAATTCACAAATGAAATAAAAAAAGATCCTAATTTAGAGATTATTAAACTTAATGTAATAAATCCTTTAATAGATTATACATTTCAGAGATTATATCCATATATTTTAATAACTTCTATTATATTTTTCCTAACTTTTATTTTGGCAGTTATTACATTTCTATTGATAGTTAAATCTCAATCCTAAATATATTTATTTTTTTCGTCCTATTAGAAATCTTTGATTTCGTCAAAGTTTGTTTCTTTTTTTCTTGGGATTTTTGATCTAAACTTTTTTCTAAAAAGTTTTTAAAAAGTTTCTCGAATATGTGAATATTGTGGGTGTCTTGGAACTCCCGAATTACTTAATCCCATATATGTGAAAGTTACCATAGTTCCTATAGGGTGAGTATCTCTATAGTTTCTTCTAATTTCGTCATTCATTCCTGAAATATCAAATTTAATTTTTTTATTAGAAACCAATTCACATTTAAAAGCCCCTAACATATTTTTATATTTCCCAGAGCCATTTTTGTATCCTATAATTATACATTCGGCATCGAACAACTGTTTATATTTAAGTAAATGTGCGGTTCGTTTTCCTTCATATGGACTTTTAGGTGCCCTTAACATAATACCTTCTGCTCCTTTTTTGGTTAAGGTTTGGAAAGCTTCTTTAACTTCTTTTTCATTTTTAATAAGAGTTTGTTTCGTTAAAACGAGAGGACAGTTTGTATCAAAACATTTACATCGTGTATATATAATTTGTTTAATATATTCTTGTCTTTCTTCAAATAATCCAGGGTGTCCCGGTGCGTCAAAGATTTGATATTTAACATTTGCTTCCCTCCATTCTTCATCTACTGGAACTTTTTTCCTAAATATCCCACACTTTTGGAAATTTTCTCTCCCTAAAAATAATTCTCCATCTAAAGCAATATTAGGAGGTAACCAATTCGCAAACCATTCGGGTACTTTAAAAATATTATTACTTCTAGACCTAAAATTCTTTCCGTCCCAAATTGCCCTATATCCGTCATATTTTTCAGATAAATACCATCCTATAGGAGCAGGTGGAAATCCTTTAACCGGGTTTTTCTTTTTACCGGTTTTTGGGTCAGAATAATTATGAGCTAACATAACACCATTTTGTTTAATATTATAAATCATTTTCCCTATATTTCCAGAAAGACATAATTTCTTTTTAGTTCTAGGACTTTTTCTTATAGAATTATTTTTACTTTTAGTCATTAATTATATAAAAGAAATTTAAAAGAATTAATTTTATAATAAAATATATAAAAATGGCTGATATGTATTTGTTAGACTTGAAAGATAATAAACTACCTATTCAAAATAAAGTAAAAGAAAAAGTTAGTGAATTAAAGGAATAATATGATATCCCTCAAGGATTATATGATTTATATTTATTAAATCAAAGTTTAGAAACTAAGATAGTTTTTAATTATTATTATTATTCTACGGATATAGAACAGATATTTAAATTAAGGGAATTTTATCAGCATTTTATTGATTTTTTCTATAGATATATTGGAATGGGTAATATGGAATTTATATCAATGTGTATATATAGTAAAAATTCTTTTTAAGGAGAGCTGGTGGAAATAACGATTTCGAAAGAGAAGAAAATTATACGAAATATCAAAATTATAAGTTGTTAAATGATAAAAAAAACTTAACATATGAAGAAGTTTATGAAATGATTACTGAAAAATAATACTTATAGTAATTTATTCATATATTGTTTTATGTATTAATTCTGTTTTTATTTCTGTAAATTTAAAGTCATTTTCAATAATATCATAATAATAATCATAAGGATTTATTCTTTTTGGAAGATTTTTATATATGTATAAATATTCGCCAAGTAATATATAAGTATTATTTTCTTTATCTATGGCATATGGACAAGGAACGTCATTATTTCCGATAGGTGATACATATTTGATAATTTCAGATAGAGCTTTAAATTTAAATATAACTGTTCCTATAAAAACATATTCATTATTTTTAATATGTAATAATATGGTATTACCGTCCCATTTTTTCCCATATCCGCCACTTGATATTGTCATCTCGTTTTTTGGACTTTTTCCTACAAATATATTTTTTAGATTCTTATATTTTTTAATCAATTTATTATAACCATTATTATGTCTTATATGTTTTCCATATTCATTATAATTTACACTAAAACTACTATCACATTCTGGTAAAAAATAATATAAATCGGTATTACGTGTATATATAAATACTTCTTTATTTTTAATATAAACTAAAAATGGCCTTTCATAATTGTTATGAACTAAATAAGATTTATATGATTTATCTTTTGTTTCTTTTATTTTTGAAAGTTTAGTTTTATTAATTATTTTTCTACTACCACATTTATCAAAAGTAGAAGATTTATCTATTTTGTTATGTCTTTTCGCAACTTTAGTTATTTTTTTTTCAAATTCATTATATTCAACAAATTTATTTATTTTACGATTTCCAAGGTCTAAACCTTCAATATAAAAGGGATCTTGCGGTTTTCTATTTTTAAATTTGTATGAAATAAATTTTTTAGGATCACAAGATTTTAATACAAATGTTTCAGAATCTTGTTTTTTAAACATATTAATATTATGGAAGAAATAAATAAATAATATAATATAATATAATATAATAATATAATATAATAATATATGAAAATACAATTAAGAACTAGAAAACAAAGAGGTGGCAGTAGTCCTAATAGAAATATGGAAGAAGTTGTTTCTGCTGTTCCACCTGCTCCCGATAATCATTTACCACCAAATCCTGGACCAGAATCATTAATTTTAGATACGGAACATTTAAATAGAGAGGAATTACCTATTCGAATTCAAAGTAATTTAAATCCAATAGCTACTCCATTTGTAATGAATCAACGTGTTAGTCAAACTCCGCAAATAAGAATACCTAAAAAAAGAATAAGTAGAAGAAGACCCAAAGAAAATACGAGATTTAGTATTCCTAGTCAAAATAATATAAGATTAGTTTTATCAGAGAGAAAAATAGAACAAACAACTGCTGGAAATGTAAGACCACCTACAAATATAGCACCTCCTATAAATGTAAGACCACCTTTATCAGAAAGACCAATACAACAAACACAAAGAATAAATAGACCACCTACAGATTTTGCGATGTCTAGATTTTTATGTCCGGTATTATATTATTTATGTAAAAAAATTATTAATAATACATACGATTTACAAGCTATTGTGACAGTACCTATGTATATGGAATCTTTAAGACATGCATTAACGCAAATTGGTATTTATTCACCCTCTAATCAAGCAATGAGACAAAATATGATTAGTTTTATAATATTTTTAAGTGATAGAATTAATTTATTAAATAAAAAATATACTGTAACAGGATTATTACAAGATTTAGTAGAACAACATGATTTACATGGTTTACCATTATCACACCAAACTTGTGGTCCAGGCACAATGGCTTATATAAATAGTGATATACAAGAGGAAATAATGAGAATAGTAATAGGTGAAGGTGAAAATGAATTACCAAGAGTAGATTATATTGATAATAACGATTTAATAACTAGGGTTGGAATGGCATTTATAAATCAATAGGGTCAAATATTAAATTAGAGTTATCAGTATTAAATAATGAATTAATTTTCATTTCTTTGAAATCTTTGTTGATATAATCATATAATTCGGGATAAGAATTATTAGTTTTACAAAAAGTTAATATATCTGCTTTTCGGGATTGAACTTTATCTATTCTTTGGGCGTCATTTTTATAATCAATACCTTTTTCAATCATATTTGCTTCTATTAATAATTTTTCAATTAGTGTAGCAAGTAAAATAATATTTAAACTATATTTATTAACAACTAAGTTTCTTCTTTTTAATACTACTAATAATTTTTCCATAATATCTTTAATATTAAAAGGTCTTTCAAATAAATTATTTAATTGTTTTTTTATTTCTATATTATCTCTTTCATCTAAATCTCCTATGACTAACATATTAATAAAATTACAAACGTCTTCTATTTTATTATCTTCAAATGATTTCCATAATTGCCTATTATTATTTATACAAGAAGAACCGAAACATAAACCAAAATCATATATAACTAAACTATAAAAGGAAGAATCTTTATTTTTTCTTACTTTCCAGTTTTTTTTATGGAAATCGCCATGTATCCAATTATCTATCATAATCATTTGATTTAAAAAGCAATACATATTTAATACTGCTTTTTGTTTACTATTACTTGATATTTCATTTAATTCTACTCCTTCTTCATAACTTTGTATTATAGTATTATGACTATAGAAATATACTTTAGGAATTATAACAAATTTATTATCTTTAAAATTTTTAGCAAAACGTAGGCAATTTTTAGATTCATTACCGAAATCTAATTGTAATAACAAATTATTCATAAAATCTTGAGTATCAAAATGTAATTTCAATTTATTTTTAATATAATTAAATCTTTGGAAAAATATTATAGAATTTATTACCCAAAATTGCCCTCTCTTTTGTCTATCTATTTCAGGGTGTTTTACCTTAAAAGCAATTTCCTTTCCGTCTATCATTTTTCCTTTATAGACTTGACCAATACTTCCGGAACCAATAGTTTCTAAACTATCCAAATTAATAAATTTTTCTATATCTATACCATAATCTTCATAAAAAATATTTTTAGTTTTCTCTAAACTATGATATGGACAATTATCAAATATGGAATCGAATTCCTTTAATACTTCTTTATATTTTTCACTATCTTCATTTTCTAATCTTGAAATATACCACTGCATAAATTTCAAGGAAACCATACCATTATTTACAATACGACCTTTTAATTTATTTAGTTGATTATAGTTTAGAGTAGTTAAATCTGTATTGGTGATTTTATATATTAGTGCCAAAAATTTAAAAAAATAAGCAATTGAATAAAGTCTATTTAATAGATAATTATATGAAGTAGTAAAAAAAGATTTTATATTTTTAATCATACTATATATATTTATTTATATTTTATACTTGTTAAATTACTTTATTTTACTTATTAAATATAATAATAAATTATTATTTTATAATTAATAAATATTTAAGGTTTATAGAAATATTATTATTAATTCGTTTTAAATTTTATATATATTTAAATAGTATATTTATAATGGAGTATAATACAACACAAACCAAAAAGGAAACTCAGTTTAATTTGCCTAATACTATAAAAAACATAACTTTTTATTTTATAAAGCAGCATTACAATAAATATTTAAAAAATAATGAAATAGAAAAAATTAATAAAGAGGATATTTATAGTGTCGTGGACAAATTATATACTGATAAGGAACAGGAATTAAAGAAATATATTAGAGGAACAATGAGAAGGAACTTTCCAGATTATGATAAAAATTTCACAATGAAAACAACAACAGAGGAGATTATATTAGAAATGTTTGAAGATCCCGAATTTTCTAAAAATAGGTTAGCAATAGAGATTGAGAATTTCCAAGATGGTAAGAAATAATAAATAATAAATAATAAATAATAAATAATAAATAATAAATAATAAATAATAAATAATAAATAATAAATAATAAATAATAAATAATAAATAATAAATAATAAATAATAAATAATAAATAATAAATAATATAATTATATAGAATGGATAATTTAATTAAGGAATTAAAAAGGTCTAAAAAAATGAATAAATTTGCTAGAACGGCCCATAGTTATAAATTTATGAAAGTAGAAGATTATAATAAATTAAAACCTTTAACGTATACTATTTTAACTAAAAAAACAAAAATAGAAACTATTGTAAATGGTAAGTTGGAAACAAAATATACTTTACAAAGAGGAGATTATGTTTTGTGTAGTAAAAATGGAGAAAAGTACGGACATAAGTTAGAGAAAGTATTAGATTTATTTGATATAGGTATAATAAAAAACAAGGAAGTTATAAGAACAGGTTTTAAATTAACTAAAAAAATTTGTAAAAATTTGACGAAATCAAATATAAAAAAAGGTAAAGTTAAGATAAAAGCAAGTTGGGGGGAAGAACAAACATTAATTGCGGATGATTATATATTATTAGAATTAGATAATAGTGGATATTATGGTATTAATAAAGAGTCTTTCAAGAAAACTTATAAAAAAGTTTAATTTATTTTTTTCGTTTTATTATTGCTAATTTTCTTTTTATTACTTATTTTTTTCCTATTATTTAATTTTTTTATTTCGGTAGTATTGTTAATTAAAGAAAAGTCTTTTTCATCAACATATCTTTTTAAATTTTCCCATAATGATTCTTCTATGTAATTATCATTAGGATTTAGTTTATGTCTTTTATGTAATATACTCCTCCACATATGAACGCAATATGCCTTCTTAAAAATACTTTTAATATCATATCCTTCTACGCCATATTTACTTCTACAGCAAGGGGGTATAAATGCGTCTTTAGTGTGCCACCAGTCGAGAGGGCAGAAGTATATGGAAGGTTTAACATATTTATGAAAATCGTATTTATCAAGGTATTTACGCATAATACGCATAAGTTGTATATTCTCTTTAATTTTCTTTTTATTAATAATATTCAAACATTCTTCGAATAATTCTTTATAGAAAGTACTATGTTTAGGTGCTTTAAGAATACCGATATTCGCAATTTCCGTTTTAGTTCTATTGCGATATGGACCTTTTTGAATGGTTCTTTCGGAAGAGAAAACGTATTTGTTTTTAAAATTTAGGGGTTTGATGCAAATCATATCTAAGTCAACCCAATATCCTCCTTTTTCGTATAACATTTTATATCTAAATAAATCCGAAAAAGGAAGGAAACTAGATTTAAATTGGAATAAATCTTTTTTTTTTATTATTTCATTTCCGTCTTTTATAGTAGTGCCTTTAGGTATTCCTTTAACATTTTCATAAGTATATAGAATAAATTTATGTCCTTGTTTTAAGAAACTTTTAATAGAATATATTTCCATATCTGATAATTTAGGACCTACCCATAAACTTTGAACGGTACACGGCATATACATTATTAATATAAAAAAAAACTTTTTTATTTAGAAATCTTTGATTTCGTCAAAAAGTTTATATAACGAAGTATATAATTAATTAGTAAATTCTAAATTACCCATACCACCAGTAATTCGCAATACATTATAGTTAACGGCATAAACGTCTATATCAAATTTATATAAATAGTCTATTGTACCACTTGGTATTGGTGCTCCAACAGTTTCAAGGACAAGTTTAATATCATTAAATCTTGACATATTACAACTTCCGGAAGGTTGGAAACTAAATGGTTCTAAAGAGAATGAATAGAACATAATACCTTTTTTTGGACTTGTATCGCAATAACAAAAAGGTTGTGCCAAGTTATAAAATCCGGGGTCTTTAGATGTAAATCTCTCTACGCCATTTAATGTTAATGACAAATTTTTAATAATATTTTCATTCCCTTTTATTGAATAATTACTATCTCCTATAACTTCTTTGGCTTGGTCGTCGTCATAATAAGGTTCGAAAAACTCATTAAAAGAATTCCAAGGAATACCTGGTGTAATCCAGTTTGTATAATTACCCCAATCATTTCTATTTTCCGCGTCAGTTCTTTTAGGGACAACTACTATAAAACTTGTTGGGTGGTGTAATTTTAAATCTAAAGTATCATTTCCTAATATATTTTTAAAGGAAGTTTTTGATACTTGTTCTATAAGGTATTTATGTTCACTTTTAGCAAAATTATTCATTTCGCCCTTGTCTAAAAATATATAATTTACATCTAAATATGGGTCTATAAAGAAATTAACAATTTCATTATTATCATTTACTGTTAATAAAGAATCTTTTACAAAATTTTGTAAACCAGACGTTGAAGTATAATCAGTATTATTTTGAATAGGTTTAATACGTAAATGATATGAATTTCTATTATTTTTTGTTTGACTTCCTAAAGTAGAACCAGAAGTATATATATCTCTAATAGTAAATAAGTCATTCAGTGCTTTAAATTCGACATGTATTTCTACAGGATAATATTGTAAAGCAACTAAAGGTAATGCCAAAGAAGGATTTCTATTAAACCAAAAAATAAGAGGCAATCTTATAGTTCTTGATACTATAGATGGTATAGTCGCACTTTTTGATTTATTGGGATAAGTAGTAAATTTAGGTGATAATTCTGGATTATATATTTCTGGCACATTACCAATTAATTCGTTATACATATTTTTTTTTGATAAAGGAACCGTTAATTCTTGCCATATATCAAACCATTCACCATAATGTTGGTCTATTAAATTACCTCCTAAATAAACACTTATTCTTTCTACCGCACTACTGCCTATATTTTCAATCCACCTAAATCGAGAACCATTATCCGAATATATATCAGGTAGAGTAAAAACCAAAAAAATCTGTGATATTAAATCTCCATTTCTTTCAATCTTAAATTTATAAGTTGTTGTTGCAGTTTCTGCGAGACCTAAATTATTTTCGGGATTTATTCTGTAAAAATCCATAGAAAAATTAGTGTATCTTCTATATACTGTTTTAAAAAAAGATATTTGTGGATTACCGGTTAAATAAAAATCTTGGGATCCATAAGATACTAATTGAAGAAAACCGCCTGTCATATTAATATATTATTATATTGTTTTTTATATTAAATAATGTTTATATAATTTAATGATAGTATATTTATTAGTTATTATATTTTTTATTTTTTTATCTAATAATGAATCTTTTGATTATTTTGTAGATTATAAAAGAGTTTATGGTAGTGATAAAGAACATAAAATTTATAAAGATATGTATAAATGTAGGAACTATGAAGATATAAGATTAAATTAAAAAATTGAATGATATAAAGAAATTATATAGTATAAATTTAATGGATTCTATTATTTTAAATCAATCACAACAAAACTCTATCAAAAAATTGGATAATTTTATTGATAGTATTTATGATAATTTTTATATTCTCAAAGGTTCCGCCGGAACAGGAAAAACAACCGTTATTACCCATTTTCTAAATAATCCCAAATTTAATTCTTATAAAATTGCGTTTAGTGCTACAACTAACAAAGCAGTTTCTGTTCTTAAACAAATGTCTCCTTTTAAAGAAGATAATAGTAAATATTCCTTCCTAACTATTCACAAGTTATTAAATATTAGAAGGAAAATTAATAAAGATGGAAAGGAAGAATTTAATATGGTAGAAGATAATAAAAAGTTAGTAAAATCAATGTCTATTTTTCAATATGATATTATCATTATTGATGAATGTTCTATGTTATCTAATGAAATTATACTTTCTTTACAAAAATTAAAAAATTTAAGAGGAAAAATCATATTTATTGGCGACCCCGCACAATTACCCCCTGTTAATGAAGATAGTCATATTTTTAATATAAAAGATATACCTTCATATGAATTGAAGGAAATTATGAGGTATAAAGGAAATATTGTTAATTTAGCGAATAAGGTTAGGGATTTAGTTTTTAATAAAGACACTAAGATAAAATTCAAAGAGTATAAGTGTGATACTATTTCTGTTAATAAAAAATATGAAAAATGGTTTAATAGTTACTTAGTAAATTTAAAAGAAGGTTTATCTGATAGTAATTTGGATAATTTGCCGATTTGCCTAACTTATACCAATAGACAAACAGAGAAAATCAATTTAGGTATTAGAAAGGAATTATTTGGAGATAATATAATGAGATTTATGGAGAATGAAATTATTATCTTTAATAATTATTATCTTTTAAATAAAAATAAAAGTGCGTATTATACATCGCAAAAATCCCGAGTTAAAAAGGTTGAATTGACTGTAATCAAACCTAAATATTTAGGTTTATGTGATATATATAAAAAGGAAATTTTAGGTGAAAAAAGAAATAAAATCATAGATAAGTTTGATTTAATATTTGGTTGTTTTAAAGAATTAGAGATAAAGGTGTGGAAATTAGTATTACAGAATGACGATATTGTATATGTAGTCCATGATACAAAAGAATATAATGAATTGATAGAAACACTTAGCACTAAAATTAAAAAAATTAGAATTTTCTTAAATAAAATATACGGAAAATATAAATATTATGAGGAACTTATGGAGGTAATATGGAGTTATTTATATGAAAGTGTAATAGATATTTTCGCGGATGTTAGTTATGGATACTGTATTACTACTCATAAATCACAAGGTTCTACGTTTAATAATGTGTATGTTGATATGAACAATATAATTTTTAAGAATACTAATATAGAAGAGTCTTATCGGTGTTTATATACTGCTATAACAAGAACTTCCAATAAGTTAGGTATATTGATTTGAATTTTATGAATGGTTGTTAGAAATCAAAAAATAAATTTTTTTTTTAAATATTTTTTTTCATTTGCTCTCTCTCCCTGAGTTTTTTTTTCCATAAAAAAATAATACTTTTTCTTAAAAATTTCCTTATAAAAACCATATTTTATTAAATAATTATGGTTTATTTTTGTTATTAAAAGTATTAAGGAAAAAAAAACTTAAAAAAAACTTAAAAAAACTTAAAAAAACTTAAAAAAAACTTAAAAAACTTAAAAAAAAACTTAATTTAATAATTTAAAAAAATAAAATATTTAAATATATTATAAAAAATGGTTATTCATAAATGTGAATTATGTATTTTTTCTTCTAAACAGAAAAATGATTTATTCAGACACCTAAAAACAAAAAAACATTTGAATAATGAAAAGAATTATGAAGAAGAAAATAAAAAAAACTTAAAAAAAGGACTCAAAAAGGACTTAAAAGGACTTTTTCCAGAGAAAAAAGGACTCAAAAAGGACTTTTTTATACAGGAAGAAGTAGAGCAATTTGTGTGTCAATATTGTTTAAAGACTTTAAAAACTAGACCTATTATGCTGCGACATATAAGAAAAACTTGTAAAGAAAAAAAAGAATTAGATAAAATGGAAAAAATAGAAAATGAAAATTCCAAAATTATTGAAAAACAGAATAAATTTATTAAATTCCAAACAAAACAAATTAGTAAATTATTAGAAAAAAACGCTAAACAAATAAATAATACTCAGAATAATAATAATATACAGAATAATACTATTAATAATACAATACATATCAATAACTATGGGGAAGAGAATTTAGAAATGTTAACAGACGAATTTAAGGAGAGATGTATAACACGTCCATTTTATGCGATTATAGATATTATAAGAAAGATACATTTTAATGATGACTACCCTGAAAATAAAAATATGAGAATTGTTAATAAAAGAGATAATAAGATTCAGGTATTAACAGATGGAAAATGGAAATATAGATATAAAGATGAAGCAGTTAAATATGCTTTCGATGATAGTAATGAAAGATTGGAACAATTTTACGCAGAAAAATCACATAAATTCCGGAAATTTATAAAATTATGTTGCGAAGAAATTATAAAAAATATACATGAATGTGAACCAGGGTTAATGAAGGAGTTATACAAAGAAATGGATTTGATATTATTAAATGGATGTTGAATTTATTAAAAATATTCTTTTTAAGAAAAAGTAAAATAGAAAAAATAGTATATGATTTTGTCAAATTTTTTTTAACAAAGTTTTTTTATTGTTATATGATAAATGGGAAATATTTTACAAAAATGTAGTAAAATTAAAAATTATGAATTAGTTAATAATGATAATAGACAGAATTTATTATATGATAGCATCCAACAAGATATAGAAGATAATAGAAATAGTATATCAAACTTAAAAGCATTACATACAACTATGGAAAAAAATTATAGTTCTTTATTTACACAATTAAATACAGAAATGGTTACTTTAAAAAATGAATTAGAAACAAATATTGTAACTAATAGCGATACTAATAGACAAATTAGTAAAATAAATACTATAAATGATAAGTTAGTAGCGGAATTAGATTTAATAAGAAATAGAATAAGCACGTTGGAATCTAATGATCAGTTCCATTCTATATGTAATTAAATTCTTATAGAATTTTAATATGTATGTATGGTTTCCATTCTATATGTAATTAAATTCTATTTAGTCTTGATTTTCATTAAACCACCAATTATCGTCTAAATAAGGTGGTAATTCTCCTGTATCGTCTGTTACAACTTTAGCCGGTCCTTCTTTAACAATATCTTCTAGTTCTTCATATTGAACTGCTCTATTTAAATATCTAAGTTTGGATAAATAACCGTCATATCCGCCAAAAAGGTTAATCCAAACGTCTCCATTATTTTGTTTTGGAACACCATCTAGTTGATGACTCTTTTTTAATCTTCCATTTATATAAATATCTAATATATGATTACCTTTTTCAGTATTATATGTTTTATCTTCGTCGCATAAGTGAGAAATTTTATTTTGTAAAACAATAGAACAATGGAACCATTTTTTAACAGGAATATTATTTATTTCAACATTTTCTAATGGACTCTTAAAAGTATTCATATATACTTTCATTTTATTATCAACAGGATGAAACCACACTCCTGGACCTCTATGAGGATAACTAGTTGAATTTCCTTTATGGAATACGTGTTTCCATTCTCCTGTATTATGTAAATTAGTATCCATATAAAGACACCAAAACATATAAGTAAATTCTATACCGTCTTCATTATCAGACCGTTTAAGTGGTATATAATTTATACTATCCGGGTCTTGACTAATAATTACTGTATGATTCGCATTTTTAGTTCCTTCAATTAAATATGGACCTTTTTCAGTAAATGTATAATAAGAAACAATAATATATTTAGCAATCATAATAATAAGTGCCACTATCACAACTATTAAAAATATCATACCCCATTTTTTAACTCCTTTTAAACCACTTACTTCAGAAAAACTTGATAAATCACTTATTCCTTTCATTGCGTCTTTGATTTTGTCTTTAGTTTTTTCCATTTGTTTTTTCCCTGATGCGATTATACCTGCGCCTTTTGGTTTTTCGTTTGATTTCTTGACATTATTAAGACCATTATTATTATTGGTTTTATTTATAGCAGCATTTCCTGCATTTACAGCATTTCCGGCATTTCCGGCATTTCCGGCATTTCCAGCATTTCCGGCATTTCCAGCATTTCCGGCATTTCCAGCATTTCCGGCATTTCTAGCAGGAGCAGTAGCATTTCCAACAGCAGGAGCAGTAGGAGCAGCAGCAACAACAGGAGCAGCAGCAGCATCAACAGGAGCAACAGGAGCAGTAGCATTTACAGGAGCAGCATTTACATCAGGAGCAGCATTTACAGCAGGAGCAGCATTTACAGCATTTACAGCAGGAGCAGCATTTACAACAGGAGCAGTAGGAGCAGAATTTCCAGCAGTACTATTTTTTTTTTTATTTTTATTTTTATTATTCATATTATAATTAAACAATATAAAAAAATAGTAAAAAAACATAAAAAATTAGTAAAAATAAAAAATTAATTTTATTTATCTCTAGAGAAAAAATCTGTTACACCCTCTTTAAGAGATTTAGTAATTCTCGGTCCTTCTTTATATCTTTGATATATTTCACTAGGATTGAGTGCTTTATTAGAAAATTTAATTCTTGATAAGTATCCGTTAAAACCACCATGTGGTCCTAAAATCATAGGAACAGTATTAATTGGCATAGGTGGTTTGGGTAAAAATTTACTTGTTTTTAATTTACCGTCTATATATAAATCTACATTTTGATTGAAAACTGAAACATTAATACACGTCCATCTTTGTAAAGGAATATTATTTAAAACTGCTATATTTTTTTTGCTCAATATATTACTATCTTCTATATTTTTCTTATAATCATCTAATGCCTTTAATGCTTCTTCCCTTAATTTAATAGTTCCTTTTGATTCTGCTGTTCCTTCATATGTATTCTTTGCTTCGGTAAGGCTATTTTTAAGATTATTATTATTTGGTGTTATGTCATGATCACTTTGGGCTTCTTCGAAAGCTAGTCTTGCTTGGTCATCTGCTTCTTTAGCTGCTTCGTGTACTTTCTTTAATCTCATAAATTCTCCATCATTTTCATTAATCATACCAACGTCAGGTTTAAAACAGAATACTAAGTTATTTTTTCCAGTTTCCATATAAATACCCGGATTTCCATCAAGATAGTAATCTGAACCAGTTCTAGTTGATAATCCTCTCATTAAAACATTACCTAAATGGTTAGGGTTTTTACTAAAGTGTTTTAAATCAGATACATAAATCCATAAATTCAAGGAATATTCATTTCCTAAAGTAGATGCGGGAATTAGAGCAGGTTCTATAACTAATGGATTATTATCACAATCATGCATATAATCTAATAATTCTACTTCAAGATAATTTTGTATTTTATTCTGAGAAAAATTTTGATAATAAATATATACCATAAATACCACAAATACTATAAAAATAATACCAACCGCAATTAAAACTATAATTGCTTTAGTATCCATTTTAAAAAATGTACTTTTGGCATTATTAAATGTATTATTTATATTAAGGAAATCATTAATATTATTATTACTCATTTAATAATAATTTAGAAAAAAAAAATAAAAAAATTATGAAGGACTATTAATTGAATCATAAATTGATTCTTTAATTTCTTGATTTTTAAAATAAATATAATCTCTTAACATAGGATTAATACTAAAAAATTTCATATTTCTTAGATATAAAGCCTTTAATTCACTTGTTGATAATCTAAAAGGAGAATATTCAATTTTCCCTATATAACAATTAGCATTTTTATATGCTTCTCCTACTATAATTTTATTATTATTTAATATTGGAACATTATCTAATAATTGACTTTTTCTTAATTGTTTGTCTATATAAATATCAACTTCTCTTCCATTTATAGCAACAGCAATTTGTAACCATTTCTGCATTTTAATTCCTTTTACTATTATACTTTCTTCAGAATAATTTAAATCTAATGTTTCTTCTTTACTAGAACTACTATGAACTCCTAACCTTTTAATAGGAATTGTAATTATTAATTGATTTAAATTTGGTTTATATTTAATCTTAAATGAATATTGACCACTTTGTTTGTTGCTTTGCTGACTATTTTTAGTAGTTTCTCTTCTTATAATATTTTTAGGAGCATTGAAATTAGATAACCATAATTCGTTTCCATATACATTTTCGAAGTATATATATAAAACATAAGTTTCTATTAGATTATCATTTATTATTTCCTCAACAAGAATGGAAGATTCGTAATCATTAAAAAGAGGTAATATATCAGTTTGCGGTAAATCCTTTTTTTTCATTTGTTCTCTAAATAAATCTTCTGTTAAAACTACTATTTTTTGTGTGGTATTATGATATAAAACTAATATTATAATTAAAAGGAAAAGTATAAAACATATTACTACTGTAAATTGTCTAGTAAAATCGGGCGATAATAGCATAACTTATCTTATAATTAGATTTTTTTATTACATTAATCTTCCAAATAATAATCAGTTTTAACATTTTCATCACTTATTCCATGTTTATGTTCGGATTCATTTAATATATCGTGGTGATGGTCATGTACTACTTCAACATTATGTGTATGTTCTTCTGGTAAAATAACAGATTCAGTGTTTTGAATTACTGATTTTTCTGCTATAATATTTCTAATATTAACATAATTAATGGAGTGCGTATAATATTTAAAATCTGTTATAACACCATTTAATTTTAAATCGGCACCTTCCTCTTTTTTACCAGGACTAATATGTAATGGTCCAGAATTATATCTAGGTTCTCCAAATAAAGTTTGAGATGTATGTAAATTTCCGTTTATATATATTTCAACTAGTTTTTCATTAATGATTATTGCGATATGAAATTTTTCTTTAATGGGGACATTCTTTACATCGAAATATTCTCTATAATATGATAAATTATTAAATTCACCTTTTCCTATACACCCTCCTGTATTTTCCGAAACTACATTATTGTCTGTGTTTTTTATTAAATCTTCTTTTTCTTTAGTAAGAGCTTGTAAATCATTTATTAATTTAGAATGTTCTTCTTTATTTTCTCCTCCATGTGATTTTATTTCTTCTATTTTTGATTCTATTTGTTCTTCTTTTTCGGCTACACTAATGTTTAATGTTTGTTTATCACTTATTCTTGCTTCTTTAGTATAAATAATATCTTCTATATCTATTGGTTCAATATTATAATTTCGTAATTTACTAAAACTTGTTTCTTTATATGGATGTATCATTTCATTAATATATTGGTCATATTCTGTTTTTTTATTTTCACTTTGCGTGGTTACAACTATTCTTAAATCATTTATATATGGGTGTAACCATACACCTGGATTTTGAGTAGGATATGTATTAATAATCTTTTCCCAACACGTTAATAATATATTTTCTTCTGGTCTTAATGCCTTAGATATAAATATATTAGTATCAGGTGTTCTACTATTTTTACTTTCACCATTTGTACATTTACTATTCGGTTTCTTTGCGTCTGGATTACTTTTTACTAAATCAATTAAATCTTTTTCTTTATCTAATTCTATAGTATAACAATTATTATTATTTATACCAAAATAATTTGCTTTACCTAAAGTATATCTATTACATTCAGCAAGAACATTATCCGGAACTATTTTTTCTCCTGTTTCTTTTTTCATTTCACCTATAATACTATTTATATCTGTAAAATCATAACACCCCTCTAAACTTTTATCTTCTTTATTTTCACCATTTTTAATATCCATTTTTTCTGCTATATTAATTAAATTTATGTCTTTGAGTGAATCTAAGTTTTTAGGTAATAATTCCGGATATTTTTCTCTTAAGTTATCTTGAGAACATATATTATCATATTCGTCATTATAATATCTCTCAGTTTTATCTTTATTTATATATTTACCATCTTTATCTTTAACTTTTACGCTACTATCTCTCGCTACTTTTTCATCAACTTTATATACCATATTACAATAATCTTTATGTTCATTAATAAAATTCATACATTGTCCTTTGCTCATTCTAACTTCGCCTTCATCATTTGCAAATAAACCACAATTTGCGGCAGCGTGACTTAACATATCTTTTGCTTCACTATTTCCATTTTTTAAATCTAAATTATGTGCTTTACAAATAAGATGTACTCTTTTATTAAGGTGTGATTCTAAGTCTATTTTTCCACCTTTAATATAATCTTCTAACTCTTCTAAATTTTCATTACCCGTATAATTATCAAAACATTTACTTAATTCTTCCTCTGTATTATCTTCTCTATATGTCCCGCATTTAATATTAGGTTCATTTAATTCTTGACCTTTAACCATAATTGCTTTCCAATATCCAGTATCACAATAAAAATCATTCAATTCTAAGAAAAAAGCAAAAGAATATTTATTAATTGCCATAGGACATTCTAATGCTTTATTTTGTACAGGTTTATGTTTAACATCGTCATCAACTCTATATACAGTATAATCGTATTTGATTCTTTGAGATCCTGATTTATTATTTCTTTGTTTAATAATATATACTATATAAAAAATAATAAGACCTACGATACAAGCTAGTATGAACCACGTTATATTATCTTCCATAAAATGAGTTATGGCATATAAACCTTTATTTGTATTACTGGCATTTTTCCCTTTAAATAAAACATTTTTATTATTATTTGCTTTTACAAAGTAATTTTTAAATTGTTCCATATTACTTTATTATTATATATTAAAATTTATTATCAAAAAAAAATAATTATTAGATATTCATTTTTTCTTTGAATGTTTTGACTCCGTGACAATTTCTACATAATGCCTCTAAGTTATTTAGTTCATTATTTCCACCTCTATATAAAGCAATTATATGGTCTACTTCATATGTATTGTCTAACATATTATTACAATGTGCACAACGCCACTTTTGATTAGAAGCAATGTATTTTTTTTTACTTTCACTAACATTTCTTTTAATTTTATTATTTGGTTTATGGATAAAATTTCTTTTATTATTATTCATTGAATTATTCATATTATTCATTGAATTATTCATATTATTCATTGAATTATTCATACCATTCATATTATTCATACCATTCATATTATTCATACCATTCATTGAATTATTTATTGAATTATTTATTGAATTATTCATATTAGGAACATTATTGTAATATCCTTTATTTCTGTTTTGATTTTTAATATCAAAGTAAGAACCCATCATATCATTTATATTTTGGTGAACAGGTTTTTTATCAATATCTTTAAAATAAATAAGTAATTTCTTTACTAACTCTGGATTGAAGTATATTAAAATAAAGGGTATAAATAATGCGATAATTTTGCTATATTTGTAAAATCTTTCAAAAGCAATAAAAATTTTATTTTGGAAATATTCATTTACAATAAATATTAGTATTGGGACAAAGAGAATAAAAAAGAAGTTCATTTATTATTAAATGATATTTTTTATTTAAAAAAGACTTTTATAAATTTTATAAAATGAAAATAAGTCCTAAACAAGCAATTAATTTAGAAATAAAACTAAATAAAACTATTTATTCAAAAGAATGGATAGAATTGGGAGATATTTTATATAAATGGCGTATAGACCCTACTTATTATCAAATAGACCATCCATTATTTTTTAATATAACGAAAGAACAAATGGAATGGGTAACAAAAAATATTATAGTAGATAAAGAAGAATATCAGTTTTATCAATTATTAATATATTATTAATATTTACAAAAAATATAACATATTATCTGAAACATATAATATCTCTTAAAAGATTATCTGAAACATATAATATCTCTTAAAAGATTATCTGAAACATATAATATCTCTTAAAAGATTATCTGAAACATATAATATCTCTTAAAAGATTATCTGAAAAATAATTTTGAAATATTTCTTTTCTTATAGTAAGTGTAGTATATAAAACCTATAATAATACTTAATGCTATAATAAATACTATAATTTTCCCATTTTTATTATCATTAATAGGAATTTCCATTTTTTCAAGTAAGTTAGGAGTATATATTTTCCTATATTTTTCCTTAAAAGATTCATAACTCATTGCATCTTTGTTTAATGAAATATTTACTTGGTTATGTAAATTAAATAACCATTGTACTAAACTTTCTTTATTATCTAAACTAATTGAAATTGGAAAATTATTAAGGTGTGTTCTATAGTGTTCGCGGCATTTTTCACAAGGTAAAATGTATTGAACAGATGAAAAAAAATCATTATATCTCCGTTTATCTTGATAGGTAGGATTATCTGAATATCCAAGTGTAATAGTATGTAATGTAAACCAAAAATAAGGTCCCCATATTTTATTGTCCATTATAATATAATATATGGAATGAAAAAAATAAAATTGAAATAAATTTATTTAAGTAAATTATTAAACTTTAGTATAAATGAGTAAACGTAAAAAATCCGGTGAATATCAAAACACCTTTTGTGGAAACTGTGGTAATTTAGGACATACCTATAAACGTTGTAATCTACCTATAACTAGTTGCGGAGTAATTCTATTTAAAAATAATGAAAATTTTATTGAGAAAGATAAATTGGATGATAGATATAGATATCTATTAATTCAAAGAAAGGATACTTTGGGATTTATAGAATTTTTAAGAGGAAAATATAAGGAATTGGATCATAAATATATTCAACAATTATTAGAAATGATGACTGTGTGCGAGATAGATAAATTGAAGAAACATACATTTGATGAACTATGGAATATTTTATGGTTTAATAGGAATATGAACCATTATAAGAATGAATATGAAGACTCCAAAAAGAAATTTCATAGAATAAAGGAAAGAAAAGAAAATTCTTTAGAAGAACTAATTATGAAATCTAATATTACTTATATAGAGAAAGATTGGGGATTTCCAAAAGGAAGAAGAAATCTAAGAGAAACGGATTATGATTGCGCACTTAGAGAATTTGAGGAAGAAACAGGTTATCAACGGGAAGAATATAATGTTTTAAAGAATATTGCTCCTATTGAGGAAGTTTTTTATGGTTCTAATGGTATTAAATACAAACATACCTATTATATCGGACAGAGTAATAAAGATATAGAGTTGAAAATTGACTTCGATAATTTTCATCAATGTACGGAAATTAGTAAGGTAGGGTGGTTTTCATTGTCAGAATCATTACAGAAAATAAGACATTATAATGAGGAAAAGAAAAAGGTTTTAAAGAAAGTTAATAAACTATTAAAGAATAATAATTGTTAAACTTTTTTTTGAAAAAAAAAGTTTTATTTATTAGAAATCATCGATTTCGTCAAAAACTTTTATATGGATAAATCAAAAGCGTTTTTTTGATCTAAACTTTTTTTTTGAAAAAAAGTTTTTTTATAATATATATATAAATGGCAACTAAGAAAAACAATATATTACAGTTAGAAGCAAATGAAAACAATATTAAAACAAGAATAAAGGATAAAAAGAAACAATATGGTAAGAAGTCTAAATCTTTTTATTATGATGAAGTGGACAAAATATTACAAAATGATAAATATATAAATAATAAATATACTAATAATTTTTCATTTAATAATGAAAATAGGGTAAAATTGGAAGCATTAAAAGAGTTAGTAAATAATTTAGAAAAGGATATAGATAATGACGGTTCCTATCCGGAATTATTTGATTTAGACCTAAGTCATAAATTATATCATAAGAAGGAATTTCATCAATATAAATTAAAAAAAACAAAAATTAATAATGGAAGTTTAGAGAAAGATATAAATAAATTATCAAAAAAAATGTGTAATCCTTCGGGGCCTCTTCTTTTATCTAATCCCCAGAAATTATTAAAAAATTACATATCTCCATATACTCCATATAATGGTTTATTAATATATCACGGCGTAGGTGTAGGTAAAACTTGTACAGCTGTAACAGTTGCGGAAGGTTTGAAGGAAATAATTAAAGGGAATAAGAAGAAGATTTATGTTTTGTTAAATCCTAGTATTGCTGAGAATTTTAAAAATGAGATTTTAAATAAATCCTTAATAGAAAAAAGTATTGAAGAAGCAAAGAAAAAATGTACTGGAGAAAGTTATTTTATGGATGGTATAATAAAAAAAGGTTTAACAAAAAAAAAGAATATGTCTAGGTTAGTAGATAATATATTAGGGGAGTATTATGAATTTTATGGTTATATGGGATTTGTTACTAAAGTAAATAGAATAATAAAAAATATTAAAAGTAAAAATCCAAAAGTTAAAAATCTTACTGAAATGAATAAACTTATAAAAAAAAGATTAAAGGAATATTTCTCAGATAGTATGATTATTATTGATGAAGCACATAATATTGCTTGTAAAACTATTGAAAGTGGGAAAAAAGAAGATAATCAAAGTATAAATATAAATGAAAATATAAATGTAAATGAAAATATAAATGTAAATGTAAATGAAAATATAAATGTAAATGAAAATGAAAATAAAAATGAAAATAAAAGTAAAAATGAAAATAAAAAGAAAGAACCAGAAAAATTAGTAGGGAAAATGTTCACTCCAGCAATAAAGAATGTTTTAAGAAATGCTGAAAATTTAAAGTTAGTATTATTGACAGCTACGCCTATGTATAATGAGGCTTTTGAGATTGTAGATTTATTAAATTTACTTTTATTAAATGACAAAATACCTTTAATTAAGCAAAGTGATATTTTTGACAAGGATAAAAATTTAAAATCTGGAGGTGAAATAGTATTAAGAAAAAAAATGAATGGTTATATTTCATATTTGAGGAGTGAAAATCCAATAAATTTTCCTTATAAAATATATCCTTTAAATTATAAAAAAAGATTTATTAGAGGTAGTTTATATCCCAAATACGATAAACATAATGAACCTCTGGGTGATGATATTATAAAACATTTACAAATTATAGGTTGTGAAATGAGAGGATTACAGTTAGAAGTATATAGGAAATATTATGAAGAAAGTAATTCTGGAGCATTTGATAGTGGAGCACAGATATGTAATATGGTATATGGTGATGAATTAGGATTACAAAAGGAAGATATGAGTAGTGCTTCTAATCATTATGGTTCAAGTGGATTTCATAAAGCAATTGATTTTAAGGATACTACAGAAATAAGTTGTAAAATTAACGAGAGTTATGAAGCAATGTTTGATTTAGATAATTTGGAGGGTATTTCTTGTAAAATCCATACTTTTATTTCGGGAATAATGAGAAGAATGCCCGACGGTATAATTTTTGTATATTCTCAATTTAAGTATATTGGTATCTATCCTCTTGCGATATTTTTAGAATTAATGGGTATATTTAATTATAGTGGAAAGAATATTTTAAAAAATAATAATGTGGAACCTAGAATGGAAAATGGAAAACCACTTAAATATTTAATGAAAACAGGTGATTCTAGTAAAGAATTTGATAATTACAAGAATAAAGATGAAGTCAATAATATGGATGGTGGTTTAGTTAAATTTATATTAGGAACTAGAGCAGCTTCCGAAGGTATAAGTATATATAATGTGCGTGAAATTCATATTTTGGATCCGTGGTTTCATATGAATAGAATAGAGCAAATCAATGGTAGAGGTATTCGCAATTGTTCGCATAAATTTTTACCTTTGGAAAAGCGTAATGTAACTATTTATATGTATGCTGCTATAGAACCAAAAGAGACAAATAAGGAGACTAGTGATTTACGAATGTATAAAATTTCAGAGAAAAAAGCAATAAATATGGGGAAAATACAGAGAATTGTTAAATCTTCCGCCATCGATTGTTATTTAAACAAAGAAGGTAATAATTATATGGATGATACTTGGGATAAAAATATTAAAATAGTAGATTCTCGTGGTAATGAAATAGAATTTAATCTTGCGGATAAACCATTTACAGATATTTGTAATTACAACACTGGAAAAAAATGTGAAGCCATTAAATGTTTTAGTAAAGGTAATAAAGAAAAGAATTTAACAGACAAAATAGATGATACAACATATATTAAGGAATTTTCTATAAAGGATATAGAGCATTATCAACATTTAATTAAAAATTTATTTATAAATATTGGAAAAGAAGAGCAATATATGAAAGTTGTATTTAGATTAGAAGATATCAAAGATTATATAAAAGAAAATGATAAAATGGATATATATAAAAAAGACGAAATATTATATTTTTCTCTTGATGATTTAATAAAGCAGGAAATAGAAATCAAAGATATGTATAATAGACCTGGTAGAATAATCAATAAGAGAGATTATTATATTTTTCAACCAATAGATTTACCAGAAGATATTCCAATAGTTTATAGAAGATTGGAATATAAACATAAGATAAATAAGGTAGTATTGAAAAATTTGGTAATGAATAAAACAATTAAGAATAATGCTATAAAGAATAATGCTATAAAGAATAATGCTATAAAGAATAATGCTATAAAGAATAATGCTATAAAGAATAATGCTATAAAGAATAATGCTATAAAGAATAAAACAATTAAGAATGATGATATAAAGGGTAAAACTATTAAGATAAAAACTAATAAAAATGTAGATAGGGAATTAAATAATAGTATAAATTTATTTTGTAAGATTGGTTTAGAAACAGAAGATTATTTTTATAATGAAAATCAGGAAACTAAGAAGAAGAAGAATATAAAATTACATTTAGATTTCTTAGAGAAATCCGGTTTCTTAAAGGAAATAGTTATAATAGAATATCAATATGATAATTTATCTATGTCAGAAAAAGAAAATATTGTAAAATTCTTAATTACGAAGATTAATGACGTACCTTATAATTCCAAACTTCTTAAGGATTTAGTTGATTTAGTTGATTCTGGCAAAATAAATCCAATCGTAAAACATTTAAATGTTTCTTTAAAAGAATTATATGAAGATAGTATTGATATAATAGATGAAAAGTTAAATTATTTAATTAAATATTGTTTATATAATCATTTGGAATTTAATAGACAAGAAGGATATGAAATAAATATGAATATTGATTATTTAGGATATCGGATATATTCTTCTAAAACTATTAGTCGTAAAATAGAGAGTAAGTTGTTTTCTTATAAGTTATACGATAATAAATTTATAAATTCTTCCACACAGGATAGAATTATATTAGATACATATCACGAAAATTACAAATGGACTAAATATAGAAATAGAGATTTGGCCGATATGTATGGATTATATTTCTGTGATAGAATTAAATTTAAACTTGTAGATAATAGAGATACAAATTCCAATAATAGAAGAACATTAAAACCAGGTGTTGGATGTGAAAATAGTGCAACTACTAACAGGAAATTACTTATACCTTTAATGAAAACTTTAAAGGACGGTGATAGATTATTGGACGATGAGGCAAAACAAAAATATAAATGTTTGGTGATAGAATTATTTTTTAGATATAAAGAACATATGAGTCAAAAGGAAACACCAAAAGGAAAATTATATTTTTATAATCAAGGATTACATGGTGTAAATTATGAATAATTACATATATGAATAATTTATAATAAAGGATTACATATAAATAATTCTATAAATAATAAATAAATAAAAAATTGATTGAATTATTATTATTTAAATTAAAATATTATAAATATTATAAATGAGTGACATTTTTACAGAGAGTATTTTATCAACAAATATTCAATTAAAACCAAATGAATATAACCAAAGTATAGACGATATTATTCTAGAAAAAATAAAAAGCAGAGTAGAAGGTAAATGTGATAAGAATGGTTATATTAAAGAAGATAGTGTAAGCATAATCAAAAGAAGTATAGGCAGTATATTACAGGCACAATTTAATGGTAATTGTACTTTTAAGATATGGTATAAAGTATTATGTTGTAATCCTACGGAGGGAATGATTATTAAATGTTCCGTTTTAAATCGTAATAAAATGGGTATTTTTTGTGAATTATACGACCATAAACCCTCTCCTCTTACTATAATTCTTGCGAAACAGCACCATTTGAGAGATAATAGATATGAGGATGTAAAGATAGGTTCTTGTGTTGACGTGGAAATCGTAGGTATAAAATTCGAATATAATGATACACAAATATCATGTATTGGAAGGTTATATGATAGTAAAAGTGAAGATATACATGATAATGGAGAAGAAGAATATTATCAAGAAGAAGATGAGGTAGAAGAAGAAATGGAACACGAGATAGAAATTCCGGATATTAAAGAAAATAAACCAAAACCTAAACCAAAAAGTTTAATAGATTTAATGACTTCTTCGGGTCAAGATGAAGATGAAGAAGTTGGTAGTGGAAAGGCGGAAACAATGGGAAGTATGATAGATGAACCTATGGATGAAAATTTAGAGTTAAATCTGGAAGCAGTAGATTTAAATAATTCCGATTCCGAAGAAGAAAATGTATTAGATGACGAATTAGGTTTGGATTTCGCAGGGGAAAAATTAGATTTAAATGAGGAGGCAGAAAAGAATACTGAATCCGTTCATTTAACGGAAGAACAGGAAAATATTGAAAAATTAACTAATAAAGTATATGATTTAGAAATTAAAAAGTGTGATAATGAAAAATGTATAAATTTAGTAAAACCTCCAACCAGTAGAAGATTAAAGAAGAGTTATATTACATATTACAACTATTCATTACTTAATAATATGTTTGTTGAATATTTCAAAAAGAATAATAAAAACCCTAGAAAAATATTAATTAATAGTAATTATCAATATAAAGACGATATGAATAAGTTTATTAAGGGATATTTAAGTCATATGTCGATAGAAGAAACAGAAGAAAATACACACGTCGTTTAAATAATTTATTACAATATTACTTAATTCCAATTTTTACTTTATTATAATATTTTTAGCATATCTTCTAATAACTTCTTTTTCTTTTTCAATCTTCTATATTCATTAATTATTTTTAAGAAAAAAGTTTTAGAATCATATAGTATATGGCTAAAACTAAAAAATTTAAAAGTATAAAAAATATAAAAAGTATAAAAAATAATAAAAAAACTATAAAAAAAAATAAAAAGGTTAAACAACTCATTATAAAGAAAAAACTTATGACGGATGAAGAAATTAAAGACAAAGAAAGTGAATATTTCAGTAAAAAGGATTTTAAACATATTATAAAAAGGGATTTAGATGTTTATTATTTAAAAGACGGAAAGAAAGTATTATTGGCAAAATTCAGGAAAAAGGTAATACCTAAAAAACTGTGTAAGTTAGTGATTGATAATTTAAAAGAAGCGGCCAAAAAAGAACATGATAATCGTGGTCCGGCAGCAGGACCCATAGATTTTAAAAAAGTCCCACAATACGTTAAAAAAGAAAATGTCAAGGAACAAGGAAAATATAGAATTTACGGTTATTATTCAGATACAACACATAAATTAGTCAATAACTATATTGGAAATAAAGCACAAAGTAATATTATCGGTTATTTCGATAGACCAGATAGAAATACTAATACTATAAATCAACCTTGTCGTTTAACTGCCTTTAATGCGAATAAACCTGAAAAATTCAAAAATGTAATTCCTTATATTCGAGCAGCAGATAGAGTTTTTAAGGATTTAGTTCCGGCACATTATAAAAAACAATATCAACGAGCACAACAAACGAAATTTGTTATAGCAGATACTGCTTTCAGCACTTTAACTATTAATTATAATTGGAGAACGGGATTACATAAAGATTCTGGAGATTATATAGACGGTTTCGGTAATTTATTGGTATGCGAAGAGGGAAAATATGAAGGAGGTTTTACGGGGTTTCCACAATATGGCGTTTGTTTTGATGTAAGGGAAGGGGATTTTCTCGCAATGGACGTACACGAATCGCACTGTAATACGGAAATAAAAGGTAAGACAAAGGATTATACAAGATTATCAGTTGTATGTTATTTACGGAATAATATGATTAAATGTAAGGATAATTAAATGTAAGGATAATTAAATGTAAGGATAATTAAATGTAAGGATAATTAAATGTAAGGATAATTAAATGTAAGGATAATTAAATGTAAGGATAATTAAATGTAAGGATAATAAAAAATAAAAAAAAATATATTAATAATATAATGAAAAGTAAGAAAAATCTTAATAAAACTAAAAATAAAACTTTTACTAATATTAAAAAAAGAAATGTTAGAAATAAGAAAAAGAATAAGAATAAGAATAAGAATAATAAAAATGTTATGAGTAAGAAAAGGGTAAAAATAGGGAATAAAAAGACTAAGAAAAATATGAGGGGGGGGTCAATGACTCAAGAAGAAGAAGAAAAAAAAGACGACCTAAAAAACGAACTAGAACCTATAAAAGAATATTTTAAAAAATTTATGAAACAAAATACAGACTTAACAGTTGACACAGACAATGACAATTATGTAAAACCAGATTCTGAACCATGTATCACATACACGGACGAAACTACTTGTAAAAGTCAAAATCTAAGGTGCTATTTTGATTCTAATTCCTGCCTAGACGGCAAAGACCCCATAGTAATACTAACACAATCACAAAAAAAAAAATACAAAAAAGGTTTTAATTCAAACTTTAAAAGCGAGGATATAGACTATATAGCAGAAAAATATGAAAAAAATATAAAAGTAAAAGAACTATTAAAAAAACTATTAATAATTTATAAATACGAAAGAAATTTAATTAAAATAATTAAAGACAACAAAATAATACAAATAAAAAAAGAAATATTTGTTGCTACAAATGACTTATTAAGTGAATTTAAAGATAGTGAAGAAAAACCAAATAATATATATATTCTAAAATATATTATTTTAGATATAGATGAGTTGAAAGCTTATTATGCTAACGAAAAAGAGTTGCAATATTATTATGATAAAGAAGGAAATATAATTATAGATAAAATAGAAGAGTTGGTAAAATTTTATAATAAAATACCAACTAAAAGACAAGAAAAATATGATGATTTAAAAGCCCGAATGGACCGTGTGAAAACTACATTAATAGAAGTAGATGACCGTGATATAATACTTATAGATTCACTATTAACAGAGTATGAAAATAAAATAACGAAAGCAGACCAAGCTATAAAATCTCTTGAAGAAATAAAAAATAATACAGAAATAAAAAATAATACAGAAGTAAAAGTAGAAAAAAAAAAAACAGAAGAAGAAACAAAAGAAGCAGCAGTAGAAGTAAAGATTATAGATAAATATAATCATATTATGTTAGAAAATCTAATCAAAAAATTAGAAGAAAAAGCACCAACAGCAACAGCAGCAGAAGAAGAAGAAGAAACAAATGTAGAAGAAGAAGCAACAGCAGCAGCAGCAGCAGAACAACAAGCAGCAGCAGATGAAGAAGCAGCAGCAGAAGCAGCAGCAGAAGAAGCAGAGCAAGCACGGATTGCAGCAGAGCATGCAGCAGCAGCAGAAGCAGGAGCAGCAGGAGAAAAACAAGAAAAAAAGAAGCCCACGCGAGCGGAAAAACAGATTGCTGCCTTTCTACTAGAAGAAAAAGAAAGAATAGAAGCAGAAGCAGCAGCAAAGCGAAAAGGAGAAGAAGCAGCAAAACTAGCAGCAGAAGTAGAAGCAGCAAAACTAGCAGATGAAGCAGCAGAAGTAGAAGCAGCAGAAGCAACACCAGTACAAACAGCAGCACCAGTGGCCGCACCAGCAGTAGCAGAACCAGCAGCAGTACAAGGAGCAGCAGAACCAGCAGCAGTACCAACAGCAGCAGAACCACCACCACCACCAGTAGTAGCAGGAACCGAAGCAGCACCACCACCAACACCAGAAGTAGAAGAAATATCACCAGTAGCAAAACCAGAAACAACAGCAAACCGAGAAAAAGCAATAGCAGAAGGAAAAGCAAAACAACAAGAACCAGCACCAGCAGAAACAGCAGCAGCAAAAGGAAGTATACAACCAACAACAATACCGGTAGTAAACTTAAACCACTCCACCGATGGTTCCTCAACGGACACAGTAGCAGGAGCAACAGCAGCAGCAGGAGCAGCAGTAGCACCAGTAGCAGCAGTAGTAGATGAAGAAGCAGCAGTAGAAGAAGAAGAAGCAATAGTACCAGCACCATCAACAGCAGCAGCACCTACAGCAACAACAAAACAGGTAGTAAATATAGCAGGTCTCCCAGAAGCTACTTCCTCATCGGACCCAGAATTTAATATAGCAGGTGTCACCAGGGTTTCTAGCACAACAGACCCGGTACTATTCATAGATCCACATATAAAGTATTTAATAGATAAAGAAAACTTACCTATTGGTTCTGAATTTATGGATTTGTTCTTACATTTTACCAATACAGAAGACTACGACGAAGGCGACGAAGACAACGACGAAGACTACGACGAAGGCGACGAAGACAACGACGACAACGACGAAGGCAACGACGCATAAGTATAAGCAAAATACCCTATTATTTAATAGAAAATACAGAAGACACCACAAAAGTTGTAGCCTTTTTAATTTTTTCCCCTGAATAAATAGAACTTGAGAAATAGGATAAAATAACATCTCTACATATTAACTCCAAACCAGTTACTGTTTTAACATAAAATTATATATATCAATACTTAACTCTATTAAAATAAAAAATTATTACTTAATTTTATAAATAATCAATTATGTTATATTATTAAAAAAAAAATATTTTAATAATATAATGATTAAAAAAAGAAAAAATAATTTTAAAACAAAAAGGAAAAATTATTTACAAAATAATTTTAAAACGAAAAGGAAAAATAATTTAAGAATAGGAAAAAATACAAAGAAAAAAAATATAAGAATAGGGAAAGGTAGGATTAGAACTATGAAGGGGGGTGCTAATACTAGGAGAACACAAAGGAAATGGGTACCAAACCAAAAATTATTTTACCAAACCCCTAAATTTTATTTTTCAGAAAATTTTGATAAACCCGAATATTATAGAACATTTTTATTCCCTATAATTAATAAAGAAAAAGATCCTGCTAATACAAAATTCGAATTAATATATCTAAGCTCTAAATATTTTAGAAAATACCGTAAAAATAGTAGAGAAATAACTACAGTCTATATGATAATGAGTTCTTCTGATGTAAGCGTAGAAAAATTTCAAAAAAAATATGATGAACTTATTTCTAAATCAATAAAAAATAATTTAAAATATATAACAACCGAAATATGTTTTGAAAAAATTGAAACTTTTGATAGAGAAAAAAAAAAAAAAAATATAAAAAATACAAAAAAAATAAAAATTTTAAAAAAAAAAAAAAAAAAAAAATATCTACATAATACAGAAAAAAATAATTATTCATATTTTCATACATTACAGGTTGACGGTTCTTTGGTTAAAAACCTTTCTCAAGATAATATAAATCAAAAAATTGAATATATAAATAGAAGTATAGGGACTGACATTATCAAAGAAGCACCAACAAAAGAACATGAGGTTAATGGTTTGATAAAAACCGAATTTAGAACTGCAAATGATTCATGTACATGTAAAGATAAAAAAAAAATTTTATATCCAGTCGCTCTAAAAATTTATTACTGGTTAAAAGACACTTTAAAAGACACTTTAAAAGACACTTTAGAAGTTGAGAATAATTTAAAAAAAATAGAAAATATTTATGTTAAATTATTTGAATTATTAAAAAGCGACAGAAAATCCAGCTCGGAACGAAGGGAAACAGAAGCGAAAATTATGATACACAAACCGGAACAATGTAATAAAAATCAAAAGTATACTCGCAATAACATTGTAGAAATAATAACTACAGGAATAATATTAGATTTTCATCAAGATGAAAATCTAATATCTAAAAATATATATTCTTTTTTTGATAAAAATAATTTAAAAATAATACAAGATGTAAGAACTACAAATAAGTTGACATCCGGTACTATATACGGAAAATGTGGTTGGAAAAAAAAAGAAAAAGAAAAAGAAAAGGAATATGAATCTTGGAGGGTCTTAAATTTAAAAACCTCCTTACTTATGGCTTTTGAATATTATATTGTTAATGACTTACAATATAGCAACGAAGATACAAATATTAATGAAAAAAATTTTAATGAAAAATGTGAAGAATGTGATTGTAAAATTAGAACTTGTCGCGGGAAAAAAGTATATAATGATTCTAATAATTTATATTATGATTATTGTAAATTACATCTTTGTCGTTATAAAGGTTGTAACCTTCCTGTAAATAGTGGTAAATCCAGGATTGGTGAAAAAAAAATTTATGCTCCGAGATATTTAACCAATTATTTTTGTGATAAACATCAATGTTGTATAGAAAATTGTAATAAAGTTGGATTATATGAAGAAAAAAAATGGATGCAAGGCGAATATGTAAAAAAAGGTATAAAAGGGAATAAGATTACTCCTTTACGAAAAGGACAACGCATGAAAAAATTTTATTGTTCTACACATAGTTGTACAGTAGGGAGTGACAGGTATAAATTTTTTTATAATAATGAAACAATTAATGAACATTATAAAGAAAAAATTAGCAATAAACAACCTGTTAAAGAAATTATTGATGAAGAATTTGGAAAATTAAATAGATTAAATATCACCACACAACCAAACCTAGAAGTTCGAACTCCTTGTTTGAAACATAAATGTGAATATTTAGGTTGTAATGAAGCTAAATCAATAAAAGATAAAAAAGGGATTATAAGTTTAAATAAATATTGTCAAAAACATTTATGCGAATATTTTGGGAAAAATAATAATAATTGCGCCAATAATGGACAAGTTGCCAATGGTACCAATGGTAGTAGAAGATGTTATCATTGTCAATATATTGATTTAAGTATTAAAAAGAAGCATACTGATCGAAACCTAACAGGAACAAAAGAAGAATTAATAAATATAATAAAAGAATTATTTGAGTATAAAGACGAAATAAGTAAAGAAGAATTAGAACTATTATTAGATTATAATGAAACTGTTAACAAAGAAATAATAAAATTTTTTTTACAGTCTGAATCTGAATCTTACAAAAAAGTCTACTCAAATGCATATGAAGAAAATGAAACGTTATCACATGCTATCCAAAATGGTTTTTATTTAGAATTATTAATGAAATATAATATTATGAAATTTATAAAAAACCCTAAAAATGAGAAATATTCTAAAATATTTTTTGAATATAACCAATCTTCCACAACAGTAGAAATGATTCGAAAAGCAAAAGATATAACAAAAAATATTATAGAAACAAATTATACTAAAGGAGATACATATAAAAATGATTTTAATAAAAATTATATGAAGATAAGAAAATATATTAAAGATTTAACAAAAAAATATTATAGAACATATTATGAACAAGAAACTTATGAAATATCATATTATGTTTATAAATCTAAGACTTTAAAAGAAAAATTTCTCGATGATGTATTGAAACAATTATTAGTTAATTTACCATTTCAAAATATAAACCCTATACATATAAAATATGTTGATGATGATGATGATAAAAAACTAATTTTAACACAAGAATATTATAATGCTTATTTTACATCTTATCCAGAAGCAGATTATTTAACATTAAACTTCGATCCAAAAAATTCAAAATGTAATGAATTTTTAGATAATTTTGGTAATAATATTTATTATCCAAATGGGGTTGTTGGGGTGGTTTCGGATGATAATAGTAAAACATTTACCTTTAATTATGACCCAAATTTCATGGTAGCAGCAGCAGCACCAGCACCAGCAGTAAAAGGAAGCGATGGAGATGGAGATGGAGATGGAGATGGAGCAGCAGAAGTAGTAACAACACTACCAGCAGCACCACCATCAGCAGTAGTAACAGCAGCAGCACCAGGAAGCGACGAACCAGCAGTAGAAGTAGCAGTAAATGCAGGAGAAGTAGCAGTAACAGTGGAAGCAGCAGCAGGAGATGGAGGAAGCGTAGCAGCAGGAGATGAAGGAAGCGGAGCACCAATAAGAAGTGTTTCTGCGAATACAGATAGCACGTGGGGAAAATCGAATGAAAGTGTCTCAAGGCATTCAGTAACTTCTTGGGATTCAGGTACCTCAATAGAAAGCGACAAACTAGCAGCAGACGCACCGGCAGCAGCACAACCAGCACCAGCACCAACATCACCAGCAGAAGCAGAAGGAAGCGTCGAACCAACAGTAGCGGAAACAGAAGCAGACGCACAAGCACAAGCACAAGCACAAGCACAAGCACAAGCACAAGCACAAGCACAAGCACAAGCACAAGCACAAGCACAAGCAAAAGCAAAAGCAAAAGCAAAAGCAAAAGCAGCAGAAGAAGGAGTAAATTTTTCTACAATGTATATAAAAGATAAAGAATTCGACGGTGAAACTCTAACATTTAATTCTACGTATCAAATTACTGATTTTAAGGGTTTTACTATTGATAAAGATGAAAAATTAACATATCTAAATGACTTTGAAATAGAAAATAAAAGAGAAAATAAAGGAGAAAAAAAAGACTATCTAGAACTTTTAGAATCATATAAAGAAGCAAAAAACAAGTTAGAATTTGTAAATAATATAAATTTATTGGTACGAGGGAAAGATAACGTCGAAAAATGGTTTCCAGGATCTTACTTTTTCGACAATTTTTGAACATAGATACCTTTCAAAAATTTAACCACTAACTATATCAGTTTTTTACATAAAATATTTTTCTATTATACATTTATATGTCTATTAGAAATCTATTAAAACCAGACATTTCTATTATAGGTTCTGGTATTATTGGCAATTCTATTGCTCTTAGTCTCCAAAGAAAAGGTTTTCAAGTCCAAGTATTTGATAAAAACCAATCCACAGGTTTCGGCACCACTTCCTATTCCAGTGGTATTTGCCGTATGTATTATTCCCTACCAGTTTCCGCAAAGTTTGCCTGGGAAGGATATCACCGTTTCCAAAATTGGCGTGATTCTTTAGGATTAAGTAAAAAATACGATGTCGCAGAATTAAATGAATGTGGAGCAATGATATTAAAAAGTGATATTTCCAAAGACTTCATTAACCATACCAGTAATATAATGCGTCAAATAGGTGTCCCTGTTCAAGATTTAGATTTAATTGAAACCCATAAAAAAGTGAGTAAGTTAGGTATGGACGTTTATAATAACTATTATCCACTTAATATTAATGATAACGAATTCGGCATACCTAAAACCCGAAATGATTTAGTCGGTTCCATTTTTATGGAAAAAAGCGGTTATATTAGTAATCCACAGCTGGCGTGTAATAATATATACCAAGCAGCCAAACAAGAAGGCGTCATTTTTAACTTTAATTCCAATGTAAATGATATTATAGTAGAAAATGAAAAAGTTAAAGGTATTCATTTAGATAATAATGTTTTCATTGATTCCCCTATAGTCATTAATGCCTCTGGTCCTTATTCCAGTAAAATAAATGATTTAGTATATCAAAATAGCGATATGGAAAGTGATATTAATATTAAATGCCGACCTATGAGAATCGAAGTTGCTTATACAAATAATTTAAAGGATATGGAAACTACAAATTTAGAAGAAGTTAATATGAAAAGAGATGGTTTAGTGGTAATAGATTTAGACAATGGAATTTATTTTAGACCCGATTTAGATAATAATTTTTTAATAGGTTCCACAGAAGCAAAATGTGATAAAATAATATGGGCAGACGACTTAGACAATTTAGACGACGGTTTAACAGACCAATGGACTAACCAAATATATCGCGCCGCATTAAGAATACCTAATTTACCCATACCGAGTGGAACAAATAAGAAATTTGTGGTATCTACTTATGATGTAAGTGATGATTGGACACCGATATATGATAAGAGTAATATAGGGGGATATTATATGGCGATGGGGAGTAGTGGTAATCAATTTAAAAATGCGGGAGCAATAGGTCCAATGTTTGCGGATTTAGTGGAATCAGTGGAAAATGGACATTTACACGACGAAAATCCGGTTAAACATAAATTGGAATATATAAATGAAGAAATAGATTTAGGGACTTTTTCTAGATTAAGACAACCTTTGGATACTACTGCTAATGTTTTCGGATAAAAAACAAAAAAATTATTTTTTTTTGTTTCAAGGTTTATATGTCTATTGTTTTATGCTAAAACTTATTCAGCTTCAGTAGTGTGGAAAACAATAGTGTTTGCCAGCTCCGCAAGAATTTCGTTGAACTCTTGTCGTGCGACATCTACCTCAGACCCCGACAGCGCATCCTTGAACGCTTGTGAATCGGAGCAGCAATCTGATAGAGTGTTGTAAACTCCCACGGTAATACCGTTTACTTTCGTAATGACTGCTTGGTGGTCACTAACCCAGTCTTCTGCTGGTGTGTCAGTGAGTAGTGGAAGAACTAGAACCTCTCCGTCCTTTGGAGTAGGGTAAAGTTTGCTTTCCATTGTAATAGTATCGACTGTCTTAATAAACACGTGGTCCGTGTTGTATTGTCTCGGTCCTGCTTTTCCTAGCGGTGCTTGTGGGTTAATACCACTGTTAGCACTGCGTTCCTTAACAGCAACGTCGTCGAGACTGTATGTACTTACACGCATAAAACCGTGTGTAAGGTTAAAGTCGTGGTCTTCTCCCCCGTCTATAACGGGGTAAGTACTTAGGTCTGTTTCCTTAAGTCCGAAGTGTCCAATACCTTCTTCGAAGACGGGAGCGTTGAAATCACCCATCAGCATAACATTTCCTTCGAAACTGTTAATAACTGACTTAATGAAAGCATATTCCGGTCCATTCTTCGTAAAGTCTTTCTTGGTACCAATACTCTTGAGGTGGACACAAATAATGTGGTATCCATTCTCAAAAAGTCCCGAACCTTCTGGTCCTTGAACGTGAAGAACTCCAAACCTGTCTTGGTATTTCTCGTAGTCTTTTGTATCCTTTTTAGCTTCCGTCATGTAAGCAAACACCTCTTCGGGTGTTAGCTCAGATACTTGGTAAGTCAAAGGATAGTAAAACTTCTTAGACATGTTTCCTTTGTGAACACTATCATCAAATGTGTGTACACTTAGGCCTTCAATGTCCGTGATTGCTGCTTGGTCGTGTTCTGGACAGAATACAACACCCGATTTAATAACTTGAGAAAGGAAGTTCTTCATACGAAGTCGCTTCACAGTCTTAAGGTAAGAAATCGCACTTGTTGATAGGTCCGAACGCTTATCAGCAATCATAAATCCACCCAGTTCTCCCATAAGAAAATTCGCAATGATTCCCTTAAGGTATGCTCCAAGTGTTTTATCATTCTTTTCAATTAGGCTGACTGATAGAATATCGTCAACCTTTGATCTGTAGAATGTTTTTTTCTGGGTATCGTCCATTTCTTGTGAAACAGTTGCTTCCCAAGAATCACTATGCGAACCTTCTACTAGCTTATCAGTATCGATATACTTGATAAGGTAGTCTACCATTTTGTCCTTAATCTCGTCAAGGTCACAAAGCAGAAGTGCTGCAGTAAGTTGTTCTTTATTCAATGAACCCAGTTTTTCAAGGAATTCCTCCCTTGATTTAACATTTTTAAAATCGTCTTGCGAACAAAAGTTCGAAGTGATAATATACTTAATATATGTCATAAATGATCCCATTGTAAATGTTTGTAATTATCTTTACTAGATTTTTAATATTCAATTTTTTTTATAAAAAATATTATTTTTCAAGACCACAAATTAAACAAATATAAGACACATTATCATAATGGTGAAATCTACCTTTGTCTTCCCAATTATGGTTACAATTATTAAATAATGTTTCATTAATTTTAGTTTTTTGTTGTTCTAAATTACTTAATTTTTGTCTGGTATTAATAATTTCAGATTGTAAATCTGTTTTTTGTTTAATTAAATATTTGATTTGTATAGAATTCATTTATTATAATAATTTTATATAAATATTTACAATTTTTAATTAAATTTATATAAATTTTTGGATAGAAATTTGAAAACAACTAAACTAATTTTATAGTCCATAGTTAGTCTTATACTAACTTTTATATTATCTGGAAATGTTTCTATATATTCATAATATTCTTTATCTCCGAATTTATTATAAATTAGTTTTTCTTTATCTTCAAATGTTGTTTCTAAATTAACTATATATTCTGTTGGATTATTTCTTTTTTCCCGGTATATAAAAAGTTGTATTCCATTGGAATAGAATGGTTTGGTTTTGAAAAAAATAAATACTTCTTTATGGTGAACTTTGAATGTCTCTATATTAAAAGTGTGTTTTTTATCATAGTCATCAAGAATATAACATTTAGTATTTGATTTTAGGGAATTACCCATATTGATATATTTTTTGATAATGTTTAAGTAAAAGTAAGTTTAATAAATAACTTAAAAATATAATAAACATACTATAGAATATGAATAATAATCCGTCAATTCTTTGGGCTCAGGACAGAGCAAATCTGTTTATTACTATTGAAGTAAATAATTTTAAAAACCAGGATATAACATTTAATACTAATAATGTTAGATTAGTTGGAACTAGTGGAAATATAGAATATGATATAGTAATAGATTTTAATAGTGATATAGTAAATGAAAAAAGTAATTGGATAATAAAACAGAATTGTATTGAATTAGTTGTAATGAAAGGAAAACAATTATTCTGGCACAAACTTACCAAAAATAAACAGAATAATATTAGAATAGATTGGCAAAAATGGAAAGACGAAGATGATGATGAAGACGATTTATTACAAGATTTTTCTTCTTTTCAAAAACAATTACCAGAAGAATTTATGAATCAAAACTTTGAAGATATGTTACCGGAAGGATTAGATGATTTAGAAGATTCGAATGATTCAGAAGAATCTGAAGAATTAAATGAAGATTTAGTTTTAGAAGAAATAAGTAATTTGAAAACAGAAGAATTAGAGGAAGAAGATTTAGTTTTAGAAGAAGATACAAATGACGGAGATATTGATACAGATATTGATACAGATATAGTATTAGAGAATAATGATATATATACAGAAAAAACAAGTATAGAAAGTTTAAATGCCGAAGAATTAAAAGAAAATGATAACGAAATTATTTTAGAATAATTTTTTTTATATTTTTATATTTTTATATTTTATATTTTATATTTTATATTTTTATATTTTTATATTTTATATTTTTATATTTTTATATTTTTATATTTTTATATTTTTATATTTTTATATTTTATATTTTTATATTTTATATTTTTTTACTGCGTTTATAGTATATAGATATAATGGATATACAGGTAAAAAAAAATTACATTAAAAAGGATAAAAAGGATAATAAGAATATCAAGGTATTCCTTTTATTTAAAGAAAGTAATTTGGAAGTTAATCTTAAAAAATATGATATTAAATGCCCAAAAAGTGTTTACGAAGATTTTAATGGTAAAAAGAAGGAGATAATACAATTTTATAATGGTAATGAGATTGTAGTATTATTAGGTTTAGGTGAAAAGGCAAAAATAAATATAGATAAATTAGGTAAAATTATAACTCATTTAGGGTTTTTAATAAATCATATAGATAAAGAGAGAATAATATATTATTTAGCAGTAGGGGGATTGGAGTTTTTAAAAGACCAGATATTTTTATTATTGGCAACTCATTATGACCAAAAAGACACATTAAATAAATTTTTTTTAACTAATAAAAATAACTTGACTAATAAAAAAAGTAATAAAAAAAGTAATAAAAAAAGTAATAAAAACAGTAATAAAAACAGTAATAAAAACAGTAATAAAAAAAGTAATAAAAACAGTAATAAAAACGGTTTAATAAAACAGGGGGGTTTTGATCTAAACTTTTTTCTAAAAAGTTTTAAAAGTTTTGTATTTGTTTCTGAAAACCATATCAAGAAGTTAAATGAATGTATAATTTTATATGGTTCAGTTAATTTAGTAAAAAATTTAGGGAATTTACCAGGAAATATTTTAACTCCTCCTAAGTTTGTAAAAGTGATAACTAATTTAGGTAAAATATCTGGATTTAATGTTACTGTATTAGGACATAAAACACTAAGAAAAATGGGTATGAATACTTTATTATCTGTATCACAGGGTAGTAGATATAGTGGTTATTTAGTTAAAATCCAACCTAAAAAGTGTTTAACTATATCAAAAAAGGAAAAACCTATTGTTTTAGTAGGCAAGGGTATAACATTTGATAGCGGAGGAACATCATTAAAGAGACCGCGAGATATGATAGATATGAAAACCGATATGTTAGGTGCCGCAACTATTTTAGGAGCAATAAATCATTTAAGTAAAATGGGTTCTAATAAGAATGTAATAGGTTTACTAGCAATTGCTGAAAATATGCCTGGAAAATTTGCTTCCAGACCTGGAGATATAGTAAAATCTTATTCTGGTAAAACGGTAGAAATAGTAGATACAGACGCAGAGGGAAGATTAGTTATGGCGGATGCTATTGCTTACGCGCATACATTCAAACCTAAGTTAATTATGGATATAGCGGGATTAACAGGGGCTCAAGCAAATTTAAGCGAGGGTTTATTTGCTTCAATAATGGGAAATAATAGAAAGAAAAACAGTGAATTACTTAAAATGGGTGAAAAGGTAAATGAGAGATTAGTAGAATTACCTATATATCCGGAAAATGTGGAACAGACTAAATCTGAAATAGCAGATTTTAAGAATTATAATTATAAATATAAAAATGGTATTATATACGCAGGGGCGTTTTTATCTAATTTTGTAGAAGAAGGACAAGATTGGATACATATGGATATAGCTGGACCAGAAAAAATTAAAGATACTTCTACTGGTTTTGGTGTTAGATTATTAGTTGATTATTTATAAAAGAATTTTTATTACTTAAATTATTATTCTTTTTTAACTTCTAAAAATTCTTTTATACTAAGTTCTCCCGAATTATTTCTATCTAATTTTTTAAAATGAGATTTAATTTTTATTTCAGAATTAATTGATTTTTTTTTATTTTTATTTTTATTTTTTTTTTTATAGTATTTCGAAAATTCATTATAAGATATTTTTCCATTTCCGTCTTTATCAGCTTCAATAAAATATTTATATTTATTTAATTTAAATAATATTTGAGGGAAAATAAATATATTTTCTATAAATTTAAAAATATTATTTTTTTTTGTAATTTCTTTAAGCATAAATTTTGAAGGTAACCATAATAATATACAATTTATTATAAATATTGACAAACCAGTAATTATGGAATTTTTTTTAAAATCTTTATTTTCTATACTATTTTTTTTAAGTGAAAGTGCTAAACCAATATTCGCAATTGGAGGAATTAAAGCAGTCGCAATACCAATAGCAACTAACTTAATCCCTGAATTATGTAATAAAGCAATAGGAAGAGCAACACCACATAATAACGCAATAAAAACCATATAAATGGCATTAATTGGATTCGCTCTTTCTTTCATTTCATTAGTAGGCCAATCTTTAGTGAGTTTTTCATCAGTAAATGGGTTTTTAATTTTTTGAAATATTTTTCCGAATGTATAAGATATTAAGAGAGTTAATAATAATACCATACATACTTGTAAAAACCATTTTTTATATTTAATATCTAATTTGTAATGTTGTTGTGTAAGAAAAGTATAAATAATATTTTTTGTAATTAATGCTCCTATAGGACTTAGTAACATAGAACCTAATATTGTAGTTGCTGAATTTGTAGCAAGACCTATACTCGCCAACCCGGATGATATTAATCCCATAAGAAAAGCATTATTATGGTGAGATTCAACTAATGATTGTTTAAGTAATTCTAGTTTTTGTTTATCATACATTTATATATATATATATAATAATTAATATTTAAAAATATAAAATATTATCAAATAATATGAATTATAAAGACAACGTTATTTCAAAAAAAAAAAATGTAGATAATGTAAAAAATGTAGACAATGTAAAAAATGTAGACAATGTAAAAAATGTAGACAATGTAAAAAATGTAGACAATGTAAAAAATGTAGACAATGTAGAAAATATTCAAAATGTAGAAAATAAAGATACTAAAAAAACACAAGAAAAGGGGGGGAAATTATATTCAGAAGAGTATTATGAATTAAAATGGTTAGTCCCTTAACTATAATGTGGTTTATTTTGTAAACAATATGTTAGCATATCTTCTAAATGTTTACAACTATTTATATCATTATTTATATTAATATCATTTTGGTATTTTAGACAATCTATATATTTTTCACTAATACCTAAACAAATATCTGACTGATATTTATTTTTTGTCAAACCCTCATTTTGTATATTACCCTCATTTTGTATATTACCCTCATTTTGTATATTACCCTCATTTTGTATATTACCCTCATTTTGTATATTACCAAATATACCATTAAAAATCGCATTTCCAGCAGCGGCACCTGCTCCTATTCCCACACCACTCATTATATTATCTTTCATTGTTGGTTGTTTGTTTACGGTAGGTTGTTTGTTTACGGTAGGTTGTTTGTTTACGGTAGGTTGTTTGTTTATAGTATGTTTTTTATTATTTTTCCTATTCGACGTATAAGAGCGTCTTGGTTTATTAACAAACGGCATTTTATATATATAAATAATATTTTTATTTTTTATATCATATTATTTTATATCTTAGTAAATAGTATATGGATATTCGGCGTATAAAGGTAGAAGATGAATACAAATACATAAATAGAAAAACCAAGAAAAGAGTTAATAAAAGAATATTAAATAGAATAAAATCATTAAGAATACCACCAAGTTATAAAAAAATTAGAATCAGTAATAATGCAAAAGATAAAGTCCAAGCAATAGGAGTAGATGAGTTAGGAAGAAAACAATATACTTATAATCCTAAATTTGTCGAGGAACAACAAGAAATGAAATTCCTGGATTTAATTCAATTTGGTAAAAAAATTAAAAGAATAAGAAAGGATTATAGAAGTATTATTGATAGTAATTTACCAATTCATAATAAAAATAAAATTATTTCTATAGTATTATATCTCCTAGACCAATGTAAATTTAGAATAGGATCCGAAGAATATAAAAAGAAATATAATACTTATGGAGCAACAACTATAAATACCAATCATATTTTATTTAAGGAAAATGAGGTTGAAATAAAATTTGTAGGAAAAAAAAGTGTAGAAAATACTAGTACTATTAAGAATGAATTGATAATAAAAATATTAGAGAAATTATGTAGTAGAAATAAAGGAAAAGAGTATTTATTTTATTATATAGATGAAAAAAATGAGAATAATAATATAACTGCTGGACAAATTACTAATTATTTAAAGAAATATAGTAAACATTTAAGTCCTAAAATGTTTAGGACGTGGAATGGAAATAGTGTTCTTATAAAATATCTAATTTCTAAGGGTGTTCCTGTGAATGAAAAAGAAATCAAGAAAAATTTGAGAGAAGCAATTAAAAAAGTAGCGTTTGAATTACACAATACTGTTTCCGTTAGTAAAAAAAGTTATTGTAATTCAGAAATTTATACTACATACCAAAATGAAAATTACAAATTCTTTGAATTTATTGATTTGAATAGAAAAGATAATGGCGATAAGAAAGGAACAGACCGAATACTAAGTTTATTTTTAATTAAGTATTATAAGGATAAGTAAAATTATATAAATAAAATTATATAAATTAAATAAATAAAATTATATAAATTAAATAAATTATATTAGTAAATCTTTTAGAACAAAACCTGCCAGTAGAAACCAAGCGTCATTACTCACTTTATCTTTTCCTTCGGATGGTTTCCCTATTAAATTAGAAATAATTGGAACTTTTGTTAACATATCTTTATTTTTTTTAATAAATTCAATAATAAAATATCCTAAAACAAATGTAAAAGCAGCGTTAATTAATCCCATTTATATTATTATAGATATTTTTTTATTATATATTTTTTTATATAAAAATTGTAATCGTGTATTTCATAAAGTGCTTATCAAAGTGGTTAAATAATTGTCCTATAGGATAATACAAACTAATTATAAAGATGAACTTATTTTAAAAATGGATAATCATAATATTAGAAGTGAAATATTTGATAATATAATTCCTAATTATATTTTACCTATTGAATAAAACAATTAATTAAAATATAAAAAGTAAATATTAACTTTAATTATAAATTAAATATAAAAATTATATTTAGATATGGATTTTAAGACTTCTTTAGAAAATAATAATAATATAGAAATTACCAAATGGGTAATAACGGGAATAGACCTAAATAAAATAATAGAGTATAAATATCCTATTTTTTATTTGATTAAAAAAAATAATATTGAAATGATTGAATTATTTTTCAAATATGGAGCTTATGTAAATTCCTATTCTTGCGAATGTTATCAAACACCTATAATGTACGCTGCAGAATTACAAAATGATAAAATAATACAATTATTAATATCTTATGGAGCAAATATAAGTTTTGTAGGGAATGAAGGTTATAAAGAAGATTTTAGTAATAGTGTTTCACATTTTAATTTGAATACTAGTTTAGTTTATTGGTATTATAATTGGAATCCATTTTTTTCTGCTTATGATTGTGGAAACGTGAATGCGGTTAAATATGTATTAAGAGAAGGATTATTTAAAATGAAAGAAGAATATTCAAATTATTTTACAAATAATTTAGGTGTAGACGAAAGAATGTTTAAAAAAAGAAATGAAATTAAAAATATTTTAATTGAATCAATGAAAAAATGGACACCTAAAAGACATTATTTATTTCATAAAAATATTAGAAATAATATTTCTATATTATTTCATTTAAGACAAAAATTAATGATTATAGATATAACATTACCTATAGAATTATGGTGGAAAATATGTAATATTATTAGTATTTAGTTGATTTCTTATTACTAGATTTTTTCACTGATTTCTTAGGTGATTTATTATTACTAGATTTCTTAGGTGATTTCTTATTACTTGATTTCTTAGGCGATTTCTTATTACTTGATTTTTTTGGAGATTTCTTACCCATTAAATTATAAAATAATTTGTTTATAAAATTTTTTTTTTTTGTTTTTTTTTTAATATTTTTTTTATTTGTGAATAAAGGAACTTCCAATTCTTCGTTTTCTTCTTTTTTTATTTGTTTTATTTCTTGGGTAGAAAAATTTTTTATATTAGACATAGTATAATATAGTTTGAGATTTTATTATTTTATAATTAATTTAATTTAATTTATTTTCACTTTATTTTTTAATCCAACCGCATTTTCTCTGTAAATGCTTATTTACTTTGCAAACATAATAATTTCTGGGTGCCGACATTTTGCCTCCTATTGTTCTTTGGCAATTATCATTTAAAGGAATTTTTTGTTTTAATAAACCGTAATTTGGTTCGCAAACATTTTGGTAAATTTGAGAACGCATAGGACTACCCTTATAGCAATCATCTTCAGGTCTACAATTATAAGGGTTTAATGGAATACCTAATTGAAATCCAAATACACCTGGTTGAAAATGTTCTATATTATTTCTAATTTTATTCATAAATAATTCAAGTGCTTTTTGATTATTAAGTAAATAGACTAATATGACAATTAATGTTATTATAAATAATTGACTTAGTGCACTAATACTTATATTCATTTATAATACATTAACATTTATTTTTTATCATTTTTATCATTTTTATCATTTTTATTTTCTAATTTGGTCATACTTCTACCCCTTAAGTTTTTTTCAGGTAAAGGATATTCTTTTTCAAAATCTACTAAATTATTTTTATTCTTAATTTCAATCTTATCTATATTTACCTTATTCATTACAATTAATAAAATTATATAAAATAATAAGGCAAAAAATATAATTTTTACAACATTTCCAAATGTTATTTTATTTTTAATTTTTTCTATAAGTATATCTATATTTTTTTGTTCCATTTATATTAATATTTTTATTTTTTTTTTTATTTTTTACTAAGTTTTTTATTTTTACTAAGTTTTTTATTTTTACTAAGTTTTTTATTTTTACTAAGTTTTTTATTTTTACTAAGTTTTTTATTTTTACTAAGTTTTTTATTTTTACTAAGTTTTTTTGTTTTTTTATTTTTTTTTATCTTTTTTCTCTTTATTCCTTCTACTGCTGCTTCTACGGCTGCTTCTGTTGCTGTAAGTGTTTGTTTGCTTTTTATAAGATC